>VAPK010443222.1_pt1 | contig 10272 bp, 9 predicted proteins | sample 3395031 | NCBI WGS metagenome assembly VAPK01 (sample SAMN08290443, study PRJNA428436) | hydrothermal vent metagenome | isolation source: Deep-sea hydrothermal vent chimney 1 | place: Pacific Ocean: Juan De Fuca Ridge
GAAAAAACTAAAAGTTAAGCTTTATAATTTACTGCGTTGGAGCGAAAAATACACCAAAACCGATATGATATATTTAGCTAGAGGTGGTTTTTGGTTGACATTTGGGCAAATTATTTCATCAGTAGCAACATTTTTATTAGCTATTGCTTTTGCTAATTTATTACCAAAAGAAACTTATGGTAATTATAAATATATTTTATCAGTGGCCGGAATTTTATCTGTTACCTCATTACGTGGATTAGATATGGCAGTAAACCAAGCGGTGGCTAGAACTTACGAAGGAACATTAATCCCAGCTATAAAAACAAAGATTTTTTGGGGTTTACTTGGTGCTGTTTCGAGCATGGGAATATCACTTTATTATTTTATTAATAATGATATTACGCTTACCATTTCATTTCTTGTGATTGCGGCGTTTCTTCCGTTTAAGGATTCTTTTAATATTTATAATAGTTTTTTACAAGCGAAGAAATTATTTCGGATATCAATTATATATGCGATAATAGTTCAAATCTTAGCGACGATAGCGTTAATTATTACCTTATTTATAACAGATAATTTATTTATAATTATTTTTGTATACTTTTTTGTATGGACATTGTTAAGATTTTTATTTTTTCTTAGAACAATTAGAAAATTTTTACCAAATAAAAAAATTGATCAAAAAACAATGTCTTATGGAAAGCATCTGAGCTTTGTTAATGCGACGGCAGCTATTGTAGGATCATTAGATTCAATTCTCGTATTTCATTATTTAGGAGCTGCAGCACTCGCTATATATTCATTTGCTTTGGCACCAGTTTTACAATTTAGGGGATTATTTGATAAATTACCAATTTTAGCAATTCCAAAATTAGCTAATAAACCAAATTCAGAAATAAGTTTAATGTTAAGAAAAAGATTTATAATTCTGTTTATAATAGGACTTTGTTTGTCACTTATTTATATAGTTATTGCACCATTTGTATTTAAAATATTATTTCCGAAATATTTAGAATCAATATTATTTTCTCAGATATTTTCTATATCGATAGCAATAACACTAGCACAATCTATTTTAGGAGCAGCTACAACGTCAAAAATAACATTAATACCTAAAAATCTTTTATATTTATGGAATATCCCAGGAATAGTATTGACTTTGTCAATAATCGTACTTATTAAGCCTTTTGGAATTATGGGAGTCGTAATATCAAGATTGTTATCATTATTTTCTGGTGTTATAATAAATTTAATTATTTGGAGAAAAATAAAATCTTTAAAAGATGTTCAAAATAAATAATTTTTATAATATAAATAAAATTAAATTACCAAAAAACTACTTTATTATTTATATTTTCCAAAATATCTTTTTTTATTTCTTTATTATAAATGCCAGCTTTAAGTATTACATTAACAGGTCCTTTGTCAGCTAAAATTTTTGGAGATTCAACTTTAAGATTAGTTCCGTATAATCTTTTTCCTTGCTTTAATGGACTATTATCTAGTAAAGAAACAATTTTCCCAGTTTTTAAACCAAAAGAAAGTAAATAAGTAGAAAAAATATGAGCACCAAATAAATATGTTGGATTGTTAGAATTAATAATTTTATTATTTAATTTTTCCACCATTGACTCATGGTAGCTTATAAAATTTAAAAATAATTTTTTGTATTCATTATATTTATTTTCTATATTTTTAGGAGTTTTAATATTAACAACCCTTTCAACTGTATAAAAAAAACTATGATCTTTATATTTTATTTTATCAATCACATTAAATCCATGATGAGGTAATAAATAATCAATATGATGCTCTGTTAAGAGCATGGTGTGTTCAAAATTCAATGCGTTTGTATATTTACGATCTATCCATAATTGTAAATTAGGATAGGCAAAAATTAAACGACCCCCGGGTTTTATAAATTTAGCGATTGCATCTAAAAATGATTTTGGGTCATAAGCATGTTCCATTACTTGAGAAAAAACAACAGCATCAACTTTGTTTTCATATTTAAAATTTTCATCAAAAAATTCTGAAATTATTTTAATATTTTTATTACCGGAATATTTAGGATTTGGTTCTACAATAATCCAGGCAGAATTTGGTGAATTTTCTATTACTTTTTCGGCAAGAATACCCATACCACCACCAATCTCCAATATGGTTTTAGGTTTCTGTTTTGATATGTAATTAGCAAAGTCTGCATAATATTGTTGCCAAGTAGGACCATAACCATCAACATGTTGCTCCTGATATAAAATATCCAACGGTATAAGCTTAATTAGTTGAATAACGCCCGTTTCTGGATCAATAGCCCAGTCCATATCGGCTACTATATCATCAGATTCTGGAGTTTCTACACATCCAAAAAATACTGGAAAATTTTTAAAAAGATAAAGATGCTCTAAATTTTCTTTTTTAGTAATAACGCTTTTAAATCTATTAATATAATTAGTAATTTTTTTCATGAATTTTATAAATTGATTAAATACAATTTAAATTGTTTCATTATTTCTTGAATAATAGATTCTTTAAAATCCTCGTGTTTATTAATTTTATCATAAATTCTTTTGTAAGCATCGCTATAAAAAACATAATGTCCAGAAATTATTGAACACAGTAATTTATTATCTTTATTATTTCTATAAAGCCATTTCCTCCATTTTTTGCTATTATACGATTCATTTAAAAATTCACTAATATCAATTCCATACGTTAAGCATTTTTGGATGGTTAATTGAGTTTGTATTACTCCATATTGGGGGGCTATATTAACAGCGTCAATAAGATTTTTTCTTTTATTAATTTCTAACTCATTTAGATAGTCAGCATTATGTTCTTTTATATTTAAATTATAATTATCAGCAAGATTTCTAATTTTTTCTATAAATTTAAGATTAAAAGATCCAACTTGATTAATTTCTTTTATTAGGCTTCCAGTTTGAACAACAAAAAAATGAATTGGAAATAAATTTGTAAAAAATTTCATTTCATCTTCAATCCTTGACACATTATCCAATAATTTTCCAGTGTTTTCATCTGTTCCTATTTCTATAAGAGTTTTTGGATTATTTTTTAAAATATATTCTATGGCTTTTTGTGATTCCTTAAAAATTTTATTCTTATCACTACTTAAATAACAAAAATCTATATGTATTAAATCAAAATTATTTTCCAAATCGGAATCAATAGTTTTATAGACATCTCTTATGCTGTTTTTTTTAAAACCAGGACCACAGTGATCACGACAAATACTAACCCTTGCTTTGGGGTATTTATTTTTTAATTTATCAATATAATTTTTATATTGTCTTGTTGTCCAATTATTAACATAACCTCCATCCCAATCAATTTGATTTTTTGATGCTATGAGCATAAAAGAAGTTTTATTGTATTCAGAGTACCTAAAAACAGCTTCTATCACTTCCTTACTCATTGGGCCAACCCCCAGCTTACTGATTGCTTTCATAAATAGTTATTCTTTTTAATTTGTTAATTTTTATAAAAATTAACAAATTATTTTAATATATTATAAAAAATAGTTATATAATAAAGATTTTTATTATTATATTTTTAATAAATAATTTTACTTATTTCCATTCCCCGCCCTCTATTCTAAACTTGGTATTTAATATATCAGCTGATTTAAAAAATTTGTCCATTATGTGGATGCATGCTTCTGCTACCGCGCTGTCACCACCGCATGAATATGTTACAAAGTCTGCCTTTTCTTTAGTTTTATAAAATGCATTATTTGGTGCAATGCTATATGCTACATTATTAAAAACTTTTACATCAAATATTCCATCTCCCATATAAATAGTTTCTTCTGGGTTAAAATTATCAGAAATCCATTTCATTCTATCAAAAGTACTTACCTCATGTAAAGGAAATTTCATATCAATAACTACTCTTTTTTTGGTAATATTAAAGCCTTTTTTATCCCCAGTTATCATACATATATTAATATATGGTTTCAGTAGCAGTAAAGCATCGTGATCATCGGGTCCAAAAGACTTCATTACCTTACCTTCAGTTGTGTAATAATATTTCCCATTAGTCAGTACTCCATCAACATCTAAAATAAAGTTTTTTATTTGTTTTCTTTTATTGCTCTCCATAAGTTTAATTTTCCAAAATAATATAAAAATAAATTAAATGGGTGATGGTGTAAGGGTGACATATTAAGCCATATTATAGCTGTTAAAATTTTAATTTTATCTGAATTATAATTATTTTCTAGTAAGAATTTAGATAAAACACTCTGACACGCAACTAAGTTTTCTTTACGCATAATATCACATATGATAACATTTTTTTTAACATTTTTCACAGAAAATAAGTTTTTATTAATTATGTCATGATTAACAATTAAATTATGATTTAATTTGGCAAGGTCGTAATAAATATCTCCGGAATAAAGTAATCCTCCAAAATTATTTCTCCAATCTATTAAACGATAGCCTTTTTTAGTTTTTATAATATTATCTAAAATAAAATCACCATGAAAATTAGACTGTGAAGTTTCGGATAACCAGTTGAAATCAATTTCTTTTAAAATATGTTCAATTTTAGGAACCATCTCTCCATTTATAGTGTGTTTTTCATCCTCCATTGCGTTGTCTTTTAAGAATTTTTGAATTCTTTCTATAGTTTTATCATGATAGAATTTACGACAAGTATTTTTAAATTTTTTATTACTCACTTTTTTTGTTTTTGTCCAAAGATTTTTTTGAGACCATTTTAAAAAAATAGAAAAATCGGTTGGATTAACAACCTCAGAATAAAGTTCTCCTTTAATATATTTATATCGATAGAAATTTTTTGCTTTTCCATCAATATTTGGAACAAGATTAGATAATATACTTGCTCTTTCGATTCTTTCTTTAACTATTTTTTCGTCATTGAAAAATTTTATTACAAAATTATCAAAAAGAAAAATAGACTCTTCATTTTTATCTAAATTGTCGAAATGATCCCCTATCTCTTTTTTTGCTCTATTTAAGGCGTTGGTATTTCCTATGTCGAACCAGGTTGAGAAATTAATAATTTCAATATTTTTCTTATTTTCTATCATTTTAACTAAAACCATACAATCATTTAATTCTGAGTTATTTGTATTGTATTTATATATTTTTTCAAGATTTTTCCAATAAATCTTGTAATCCTTTATTCCGACAAGGCCGATATGAATAAAATCAAAATCTAATGCTCCTTTATCATTAAACGACAAAAGATTATCATTAATTATCTTCCAAGAAGCGTATTGAGATGTGTCATTTCCTTTGTATCCACCAATCCAGTTTTTATCAGGAGTAGGTATTTTATCAGTCACAATAGTATCGCAGGCATGATATATAAATGGGCATTGAAGATGATTTTTTGCTTGAAGCATTGAATATCCAAGACTAGACCCTTCTCCTTGATATTTATCAATATTTATAAACTCTACTGATCTTTCAGGGTATGCTAAAGAAATAAAATCTTTTACTTGATCAGCAAAATAACCAACAGTAACAACTAAGGGTACATCTTTTGGATAAGATTCTATTATATAGGATAATACTGGTTTTTTACCAACTCTAACAAGAGATTTATTAGTATACCTGGTTAATTCACCAAGTCTTTGTCCTATCCCTGATGTTGTTATTAGTACTTTGTATTTATTTTCTGTCATAATCATCTTCTACTCTTACAACATCATCTAATTCTGATGTTGAGCATTCTAAATATAAACAATCTTCATTTTTTGCAAGCATTCTGTGTTTTTCAAATGGTTTTATAGTAATAGACTTTCCTGTATTCAAAGTTATTTCACCATCTTCTAATAAAATGATTAGATTTCCTTCAAGAGTTATGATTGTTTCTTGTTTTTTTTTATGGTATTGAAAAGAGCATTGATGTCCTTTTTTCATAAAAAGTCTTTTTACTGTGTAGTTTGGGTTTGTCTCTAAAATTTCTTCATAACCCCATGGTTTATTTATGTGTATAATTCTGTTTATTAGTGAATTTTTCATATTAAAAATTAATTAATTATATTTTTTATTTTTTTATTATGTAAAGAAGAATAAATAACTAAAATAATTGAATCCTCCTTTGCTTTCATTGTGTGTTTTATGTTTGGATATAAACTCACGGCTTCCCCTGGCTTTAACAACGCATCATTAGATTTTGATAATACTTCCACATTGCCACTAATTAAGATAATTGTTTTTTTAAGCAATGAATGAGTTCTGATCTCGTCTTCGTAATATCTTTGGTTATACTCTTTTTCCTTTTTTAAAGCAATTTTATAAATAGTATAATCATTATTTTCTTCAAGTAGTTTAGAATTATCCCATAATCCATTTTTTTTATTTGAATCTATTTGAAAGCTATTATTAATTGGATAATTACCCCTCTTAATTAATTGATATCCTGGCATGTCTAAATCATCATCTATGCATGCGAATAATTCTTGTTTAGAAATAGCTAATTTTATAGGTAGTAGATCAGTTCTATATTGTGGTTTTTCTATGTCAAAAGGGGTTTTTTTCGAAAATCTTCGTAATTTATAAAAAAATAACTTATTAATTAAATGAAAATATTTTTTTTGATTAAATTTAATACCACTATAATTAACTAAAGTCATTAACCTGTATAAATTTTTTGTAAAAAACATTGGAAGTTTAAACCTTTCTTTTAAAAGTAGTTTCTTCAAAAAATCCTTATGAAAAATTCCACATAATGAAATTAGATAGTAAGGGTGTCCAGCATTTCTGATTTTCACCCATTCTTTTTTAGTTAGATTTATAAAATCTATATATTTATCATTTTTTAATTCAATTGCCTCAAAAGCTTTTTTTGAATTTCTAAATTGCCACCAAGAGTATAGCATATAATCTATTTTTCGAGATTGTATTTCTTCTATGGTATTGATAAGAGTATTCTGAGAAGCTGTATTTATATGATCCTCTATCCAAATGAGTAAATAATTATATTTTGCTTTATTAATCATTTTTAAAGAATTATTTGCCCACCCAACAGAATCATCTAATAATTCAAAAAGAGTCATTTTGTTTCCGAGTTCTTTTTGTAAAAAACTTATAGCTTCATTACGTAAATCCCCTCTAATATTTATAATCCAGTCATCACTTATTGTATTAAAAGAAAAAAAAGAGTCTTTTAAGTGCTGTAAGCGAATAGTATCATTTATTCTTATATTTGCAAATATAGTAATCATTCTATTATTTATTTTTTATATTTTCCCAATATTTAAAATTATTTTTTGGTTTTAATCCTACAAAAAATTGTATCAAAAAAGCATCTACTGCCCTCATAAAAGCATATTTGAATCCTCTTTTCCCGTCTTTATATAATCTCCTTTTGAAGTATAGTTTTTTAAATCTATATTGAAAAAACCAAATACCTCTAATACAGTGACCTATAAAACTCTTTGTTTTAGGAATTCTCTCTATTTGTAATTCTAATTGTACAAATATTCGCTGAGGACGATAAATGTAGTGATTCCATCGCTGACAATGCCAAACTGGGTGATTAAATTTTTTTATCTCATAATGATGTTTCAAGTTTTCATGAACTCTCCCTTTTTCATCTGTTTCATAAAAAATATTTTTGTTGTTTTTTATAATTCTTTCCGGATAATCTATTAAATGATTAATATAATCATCAATTCGCTTTATTTCAGTAATGTTTGGATTTTCTTGTTTTAAAAAATTTCTAATATTATTTTTAAACTCATTGCTCAATCTTTCATCTGTATCTAATATTATTATATAATCCTTATTTGCTTTTTTTATGGAAAAATTTTTAGCTAAGCCATAATGAAATTTATCATTATAAGAATATTTGTATAATCTAATATTTTTATATTTTTTTAAAAAATCTTCTATAATACTTATAGTTTTGTCTGATGAGCCAGTGTCAATAATAATTATTTCATCAGCAAAATAAACTAAAGAAGAGAGGAAATCTTTAATTTGATTTTCTTCATTTTTTATTATATTACATATTGAAATTGTTGGTTTTTTCATATTTATTATCCATAATAGTTTCTTTGGGTGTTATTTTTATAATAATTCCCTGACCAAAAAGTTTAGGCATTATTTTATTTAAAAAAGGAATTCCTTCATAGATTATTAGTTTTTTCAATTTAAAATCCATACTACTCACCCACCACTTAACATCCTTTACGGTCCAAAATCTTAGGTGTTCTCCAGGACTTTGTATCCATTGCAAAGGAAATCTTCCAAAAAGTAATCTTAATCTATGTACATAATATCCAGTGTTTGGAAAGGAAAATATTAAGCCCTTTTTAGCCTTGTCTCGTATCTTAAAAATAAACTCCTCTGTATTTGGAATGTGTTCTATAATTTCAAACCCTAACACATAATCTACCTTTGGCAAATTAGAAAGATTGTCTAGTTTTGAAATATCCATTTTTATGGTTTTTACACCTATTTTTTCAGCTTTTTTAAGTATTTCAGAACTAACATCAACACCCAGTCCTTTTATATTCGCTTTTTCATGTAGATATTTTAAGACTGCTCCATCTCCACATCCTAAATCTAAAACAACAGAATTCGGCTCTATCATTTTTAAAACATAGTCAGCTCTTTGTTTTTGCCATGATGAAAGCACTGCTTTTTTGTCGCTTCTTTTTTTTAACCAATAATTATTATAATCAATCTTTAAAGCATTACTTAAATTAACATCAGGATATTTTTTCAATGATATTAAGTCTTGTTTTATTTTATATAAAAAATCTTCAATAAACATATATTTATATACGATAAGCTTTTAAATACTTTTTAATAATGTGTTCCCACGATAATTTCCTTGCCCATTTTATCGCGTCTTTTGATATTCTATCATAAATGTTGTCATTATTTAAAATTTTAATGATTTTTTTTGCTGTATTATTTATGTTTAGGGGGTCAGTTAGAAATCCGTTGTATCCATTTTTTATTGCATCCTCTCCCCCATTATCATAAGAACCAATTACCGGCAAACCAAGAGCATTAGCTTCTAAATATACCAATCCAAAACCCTCGAAGTTATATTTATCACTAACCGGAGTTAATAAAAATACTTTTGATTTTTGATATATTTTTTTTAATTCATTGTCACTAATATTTTTTAAAAAAATAATATTATCTTTTAAATCTAATTCCTCAATTAAATTATTTAAATAATCAAAATAATTTTTATCATTTTGATTTCCTATAATATAATATTTAATATCAGGAATTTGTTTTTTAACTAAGTCTAAAATTCTAACAGAGATGTCAAATCCCTTTCTTTTTTTTAATGCTCCCACTCCAACGATTGAATTTTCTTTTCGGATACTATTTTTAACTAATAAAAAGTTTTCTAAATTGACTCCATTGGAAATAACTATAATATTTTCTATTTTTTTGTATTTTAAAATTCTATTTTTAGTATAATTACTTACACATATAATTTTTTCCGCATTTTTATAGGATAAAATTTGTAAAAATTTATAAAACTTATTATAAAACATTTTTATTCCGTAAGAGCCATGAATTGTTAAAAAATACTTTGTTTTTAAAATTTTGGATAATAAAAAGGTAAAAAATGCATAAGGCTCAACTAAGCAATGGATAAAATCAAAGCCATTCATTTTTTTTAATTGTTTTATACCTCTTAAAATATGAAATGGAGTTAAAATATAATTTTTTTTAAAACTCAAGGGCGATGGAAGAATTTCTATCTGTTTAATATTTTGGTATTTATTGTTTTTTTTATAACAAATAACCACAATCTCAATCTTATTTTTGAAAAGTTGATTTATCAAATCAAGAGAATATCTTCCCCATCCTGATTTTTCATCTAAATAATTTGTTATAATTAGTATTCTCATTTTATAAATTCTAAAATATTTTGCACTCTCTTACTCCATGTATAATTTTTAATATCTAAAAGGGATTGGATAGAAATTTTATTTGCTAAATTTTCATTTGTTAGAACTTTTAGTATTCCGTCTGTAATACTATTTGGATTGTCTGAATCAACCAACACTGAATTATTTTCATTAAGAATTTCTCTTATAGACTGAAGATCTGATGTTACTATTGGGATACCACTTGCCATATATTCAAATAATTTTAACGGAGACATGTATTTTTCATAATGTTCCTTTTTCGGATAATTCATAACTAAAATGTCAGATGATTTTAAATAATATACCACCTCATTTCTAGAAACATGTGTTATTATCTTGTAATTATTTTTATTTATTTTTAAATTTTTAAATATTTTTCTAATCTC
>VAPK010424021.1_pt1 | contig 10270 bp, 7 predicted proteins | sample 3395031 | NCBI WGS metagenome assembly VAPK01 (sample SAMN08290443, study PRJNA428436) | hydrothermal vent metagenome | isolation source: Deep-sea hydrothermal vent chimney 1 | place: Pacific Ocean: Juan De Fuca Ridge
GCAACAGGCTCAGCAGTATATTGATCTTGGTTTTAAACTCGGCTTTGGCGGCACCCTGACATATGAAGGTTCACGAAAAATACGGGCCTTAGCACAGGCATTGCCAATAGATGCCATTGTTTTAGAAACGGATGCCCCGGATATGCCCAATGCCGCCCATCGTGGCGAGCGTAACAGTCCTGAATATATAATTGATTGTTTGAATGTGTTGGCTGAACTACGGGACGAAGATCCCGACTATATTGCTGAAAGAACATGCCGCAATGCGTTTGAGGTATTGGGCATCCGTGATCGAGAGTTTTTAAAATGATAATTTCCTGAATTACCATAGAACCTCGCTATGGTCACACCAAGGCCTGGCGCTTTGATATAAACCTTTTTCGAGGTTATTCTTCCCTTGATGGGAGAAGGAAAAAAATATTTACCGCAGAGGTCGCAAAGGTACGCAGAGAAAAGATTGTTTTTTTATAACGACTTGCTCTGAGTTTAAAAAATGCCAGCATCATTCTCTGTATGCGTGATCGATGCGCTTTGTTTTCACTCAGCACATTCTACGGGGTATATAAGTCCATGTGTCGATGCATGGGTAGTTACATTTATTTCACAGCTCGTAATCTGTCCAGCTCAATATTTTTCTGCTGGATTTCTTTAACTGCACTCTTAAAGCTTGAACGTAAATGTTTTTTTAAATGCGGCAGGGCGGCCTTCTTGGGGATTTCTTTTAACACACAAAACAGTGCCAGCGCATAGGTGATTTCATCCTGTGATAAAAATGCAGTTCGTTCTGCAAGGGGATTATGACAACTTCCACAGCCACCTCTGAAAACAGATGCGCTGTTCGCAAACATGGTTCCAAAGCCCAGGAACACGGCAAGGATTTCGGTTGTTTGCGGCCAGAGTTCTTCGCCACCTGGCGGCGCATGTTGCGCCATTGAACCTAGGTAATGTGCCAGCGTATGTGCATAACTGGCAATCATAGCTTCTGGATTATTAAGTTGATGCGAATTATAGGCTATTAATAATTTATGTTCATCGGCAACGGCATCAGGTTCTATACCACCACTACCTCGAATATTGCCATTAATTAAAACTTTCATGGTTGGACTTGCCGTAGCGGCCTGATTTTGATCAAGCAGGCGACAGGGCCAGTGTTTCATGCCTGCGTATTCCTTTACCTGTTCAAAAATAAGACTGGCCATACCCTCGACGCTATCAACTCTTCCGGGGAAGTGTTTGTTCGAAGGAATGACCAGAATGCTTTCATCAAAAAAAACAGCCTGATCAAAATTTTGCAAGGCCCATGCAAAGCTGTCGAATATCCATTCGCGTGTATCTTCACTAAGCGTTTCACGTTTTTTAAATAAATTTAACATCATAATTTTTTAAACCGGAAATTAAAAATAGTAAGGTTCTGATTAAAGAAAAAATTTTATTGGCAGCGATATAAAGCCAGGACTTCATCGGCATGTTTTCTTGTTTGACCCTTGCAACTGATATATCGTTGAACTTTGAAGTAGCGGAGTATATCGGCATGTCGATATGCCTTACGGGTGAAAGCGGTATCATGGTTAGAAATTAAAACAGAACCTTTATTTTTGCTGTGTAGTTTAGCCAGTTCGGTGAGTTTTAATTGCTGGGTGAGATCAAAGCCCCCGGCGCTGTAGTCGGTAAAGTTGGCAGTGTCTGACAAGGGAGCATAAGGTGGGTCGCAATAGATGATGTCATCCTTACGTGCAAGCTTGAATGATTCTTCAAAAGAACATACTTTGAAACTTGCTGACTGTGCTTTATGATGAAAGGCCAGCATTTCTTTTTCTGGAAAATAGGGGTGAACATAGCGGCCAAAGGGAACATTGTATCCACCTTTTTTATTGTAGCGACAGAGGCCATTGTAACCGTGGCGGTTGAGATAGAGAAACAATGCGGCTTTTTTACGAAGCTGATTAATCCGGTTGAACTGTTCACGCAGCTCATAGTAACTGTCAGCATTATTGTAACTGCCGTCAAAATAGCGTTTGCAGTATCGAATAAAAACTTGGCCTTCCTGTTTTATGATCTCGTAGAGATGAATAAGATCGGCATTCGAGTCACAAAGTAGATAGGCAGGGTAGTCGCTATTAAGAAATAGCGCACCAGAACCGGCAAAGGGTTCAAGTAGGCGTTTACCATTGGGCAGTAGCGGTTTAATCTGCTCAATGATCCGGTATTTGTTTCCTGCCCATTTTAGAAAGGGACGGATGGCGGCAGAATTATTTTGTGTGTTGATTTTATCTTCTGTCTGTACTGCGGTATCCATTAGCCAAGATCCTTGATACAGACTTTTGCTTTGCGCTGATAGTTATACAGGGCCTGCCGTTTGACCGGAAGTTTGTCCAGGCTTGCAGATTTGAAACCATGTTCGCGAAACCAGTGTGAGCTGCGGGTGCTGAGTACAAACAGAAGGGTAATGCCCAGTTGATGACTCTGTTTTTCGACATAGGTCAGGAGTGAGTCGCCACGCCCTTGTGCACGATAGTCGGGGTGTACTGCCAGACAGGCAAGCTCGCTGATTTTTTCTTTGATATAGGGATAGGTTGCCGCGCAGGCAATAATAGCGCCATCGCGTTCCACCACGGTAAAGTGATTAATTTCCATCTCCAGTTTTTCGCGTGAGCGGCGTACCAGAATATCGTCATCTTCCAGCGGCTTAATGAGTTCAAGAATACCGCCGATATCATCCAGACAAGCCTGGCGGGTATCTTCAAAGGGATCAGTCATTAACAGGGTGCCACAACCATCGCGGGTAAACAGTTCCAGCAGCAGGGCGCCATCAATATTTCTGTCAATAAGGTGGGCGCGGGTAACCCCCTGATCACAGGCGCTGATCGCAGCCTTTATGCAACGTTTAAGTGTCAGGCTGAATTTATTTTTTGCCTGCAAACGCTGTTCGGCATCACCCAGGGTGAGTTCACGTATCAGCCGGTTGCGATTATCGGTTACCCCTTTGCCATCGATTAGATAAATTAGTTTATCGGCCTTGAGTTGAGCGGCTACTGTGGTGGCAACGTCTTCGGCACTGAGGTTAAAAATTTCGCCACTGGGTGAATAACCGGTTGGTGAAATCAGGGCAATGGCATTGGAATCCAGCAGTCCCTGCAGAGCGGCGGTATCCACCCGCCGGACTTCGCCGGTATGCAGGTAGTCTACACCGTCGCGCACACCCAGAGGTTGTGCACTGATAAAATTGCCGGAAACGACACGAATACAGGCACCGGCCATGGGTGAATTGGTCAGCCCCATGGAGAGCAGGGCTTCAATTTCCTGCCGCACACAGCCAGCCGCTTCTTTCACACAGATAAGCGCCTCATCATCGGTTACCCGCAGCTCGTTGACGTAATGCAGCCGGGCTTTACGTTTTTTCAGCCGTGCTTCAATTTGCGGACGACAGCCATGTACCAGTACCAGTTTGACTCCCAGGCTGTTGAGCAGGGCAAGATCGTGCACCAGAGTTGAAAATTGGGCATCCGCCAGCAGTTCACCGCCAAAGGCAATGACAAAGGTGCGACCGCGAAAGGCATTGATGTAGGGGGCCGAGTCCCGGAACCAGCGGACAAAGGTTTTGTTATCGGGGAGGGTGGGCGTACTCATAGGGCTAGCTTACAGAAATTATATCAGTTTGGAAAAGTGAAACAGGAAAATAATTAGGTGGAGTTAAGGCCGCAGGATAATTTTACCTGTCGGCTCCCTGCACATTAGTTTACCAGTTACTTTTCTTTCTCCAGCGAATCTTTGGAATCAGTAAGCCCAGGAACATGCCACCAAGCAGGACACCGGCACCCGCGATGAACCATTCGCGCTGAGAACGATCTTTAAGTACCTGATTTTCCTGCGCCATCATTTGCAGCTCTTTTTCCTGGGAAATATTCTGTTGTTGCAGTTTACGATTCTCTTTGTCGAGCAGGATGGGTTTGGCAGCCACTTTGCTTAGCCGTTCAAGCTCGGTTTCAGCGGTATTGAGTTTGTTCTGCAACTCTTTCCCTTCAGAGCCTAACTCGCGGCGGTGTTTACGCAGATTCTGTACTTCCTCCCGCAGGCTGATATTTTCAGTCTTCAGTTTTTCAAGCTTAGTTTCGGTACTGGCGAGTTTTAAACTTGCGATGGGTTCGGGGCTTAGATATTGAGAACGAATCCAGCCTTCGGTGCCATCCACGGTTCTGACTTTGGCATAGCCGGTATCGGTAATTTCAATAACATTGAGCCGAGTGCCGCTGGGCAGGGTGCGAATAATTTGAAATGCGCTACCCTGACCGGTACGTAGGGTGATTACGAGCTGGTCACTGACATACTGAATATCCTCAGCCTGGCTGAACGAGGAAATGAGTATAAGCACAATGCTGAATAGTAACTGTTTCACTTTGAGGCCCTGTAATCTTGAAGGTTAATTATTCTTCTGACAGTGATGCAAATATGCTCTGAATTATATATAAAGTAATATTATTTGGTAGGGGAACATAGCGCAAATAGGTGATTATTCACGTTTTATTCGAATTGTTACAGATAAATACGCGATCGTGGCGGACTGTCATATCAATGTCATACTTTCTGGGTGTAATACGACGCTGTTACCGCAAGACATAAATATGTCATAAAATTGCAATTATAGAAAAAACAGGATAAACGATGACAGAAAAAAGCTCTCCTAGAGTTTTAGTGGTTGAAGATGAACTGGCAATTCGGGAAATGCTGGGCTTCACTTTGGCACGGGCTGGCTTTGAGGTACTGGAAGCCGAAGACACCCGTGAGGCCACCGAACAGATTGCGCAGTCACGTCCCGATTTGGTGTTGCTGGACTGGATGTTGCCGGGCATTAGCGGTATTGATTTTGCCCGTCGTTTGCGTCGTGAGGAAGCTACTCGGGAACTCCCTATTATTATGCTTACTGCTCGCGGTGAAGAGGCCAGCAAAATTAAAGGCTTTGCGGTAGGGGCAGATGATTATATTACAAAACCCTTTTCAACTCAAGAGCTTGTAGCAAGAATTAAGGCGTTATTGCGGCGTTCAGGAGTGAGTCAGGAAGATGAAATGGTGGTAATCGAGGGGCTTAGCCTTGATACTGCTGGACATCGAGTTAATATTAAGGGAAAAACTGTGAAACTGGGGCCAACCGAGTTTCGCCTGCTGCATTTTTTCATGACTCACCCGGAACGGGTTTTCAGCCGTGATCAGCTGCTGGATCAGGTTTGGGGTAACCAGGTGTATATCGAGGATCGTACTGTGGATGTACATATTCGACGCCTTCGCAAAGCCTTAGCGCCTTTTGAATACGATCGGCATGTGCAGACCGTTCGCGGCTCCGGCTACCGATTCTCCAAGCAGGTATAAAATTCCTATGGTGGCAAAAGAGTTCTGGCAATTTTTAGTTCTGGGGCTGATTGCTATCCTGATTGGGGTGGTGGCGGGTCATGTCAAAACCGCGCTGCTGATTTTTATGCTGGCCTGTCTAGGTTGGTATTTCCTAAATATGATTAAGCTGGAACGGTGGCTTGAACAGGGAAAAAAATATTCTCCTCCTGTTTCTCAAGGGCTGTGGGGACATATCTTCACTGAAATTTATCACATGCAGCAGCGCAAACGCCGCCGCAACAAAAAATTGGTTAAGTTGTTGAGTCGTTTTCGTGAGTCCACTGCGGCTCTGCCTGAGGGCGTGATCGTTTTGCGGGAACAGGGTGAAATTGAATGGTGGAATGACAAAGCTCATGAACTACTGGGGCTCAAGTACCCACAGGATGTTGAACGACGCTTAACTAATTTGTTACGAAACCCGGAAGTGATGGATTATTTAAGAAAAATGGACACTGAAAAGCCGGTGCGTTTCCCCTCCCCTGTGGACGAACAAAAGATCCTTTCTCTTAAGGTTGTTCCCTATGGAAACCGGCAGAAACTGGTGGTGGTACGGGATGTGACCTTAAATAAACGGGTAGAGGAAATGCAGAGGGACTTTGTGGCCAACATTTCTCATGAGCTGCGTACTCCCTTAACCGTGATTAACGGCTATCTGGAAAACCTGCTAGATGACGTTGATGATATGGATTCTGAACGGCTGCAGCATACCTTTAAAGTCATGCAGCAACAGGCGATTCGGATGCGTCAGTTAACCGATGATCTGACCACGCTATCGAATGTTGATAATGAAAAAATAGGCCCGCGCAATGAAGTGGTGAATGTACCGCAGATGCTGAGCAGCCTGCAGGAAGAGGCACAGATACTCAGCGGCGACAGCAATCATACTTTTGTGGTTGAAGTGGATAATGAACTCTTCCTGCGTGGTGATTCTAAAGAACTCGACAGTGTGTTTACCAATTTAATAGTGAACGCGATCAGTTATACCCCGGCTGGTGGTGCGATTCGCGTGTGCTGGTACCGGGATGACAGTGGTGCACATTTTGAAGTCAACGACACCGGTATCGGTATTGCGCCTTACCACGTTGAGCGTCTGACTGAACGCTTTTATCGTGTTGATGTGGCTCGCTCACGTCATACTGGTGGTTCGGGTCTGGGGCTGGCCATTGTTACCCGTGCGTTGAAACGGCATCAGGGCAATTTACGCATTGATAGTGAAATTGGCCGAGGCAGTGCTTTTATCTGTGACTTCCCGGAAGATATCCTGGTAGAGAAAAGCGATATCATGCCGCCGGCACCTACCAGCCTGAGCGGCTAGCACGTACTTATATTCTGATTATGACAGTTTTTCGGTTGTCACAATACTGTCACGCAACATTCATCTGGCTGTCATATTAGCTATTTAAACTTGTTTTTTGTTACAAAAATATTTCGAGGAGAAATTCTATATGTTTCATAAACAACTAATTACCTCGCTGGTCTTCGCATCCGCACTGGTTGCAGGACAGGCGCAGGCCCAAAGCAAGGTTGATGCTGGGCTGACTGACTATACCCGTACTAGTGGTGTATCAGGAAATCTTAGTAGTGTGGGTTCAGATACGCTGGCTAATCTCATGACTTTGTGGGCAGAAGAATTTAAGCGCATTTATCCTAATGTTAATGTACAGATACAGGCGGCGGGTTCTTCAACTGCGCCTCCTGCATTGACTGAAGGAACTTCTAATCTCGGTCCTATGAGCCGCAAAATGAAATCAAAGGAAATTGAAGCCTTTGAAAAGAAATATGGCTATAAGCCAACGGCAATTCGTGTTTCGATTGATGCACTGGCCGTTTATGTCAACAAGGATAATCCTATTAAAGGGATGACCATTCCAGACGTGGATGCTGTTTTTTCATCTACCCGTAAATGTGGTTACACCAAAGATGTTAATAACTGGGGTGATCTTGGTCTGAGTGGCTCCTGGAAAAATCGTAAAATCCAAATTTATGGTCGTAACTCCGTATCTGGTACTTACGGTTACTTTAAAAAGAAAGCACTGTGTAAGGGTGATTATAAAAACAGTGTGAATGAGCAGCCTGGTTCAGCTTCTGTAGTGCAGTCAGTCACGACCTCACTCAATGGTATCGGTTATTCCGGTATCGGTTATAAAACTTCAGGTGTGCGCGCAGTGCCGTTGTCGAAAAAAGCTGGTAAGCCTTTCATTGAAGCCACTCCGGACAATGCTATCAAAGGGAGCTATCCGTTGGCGCGTTTCCTTTATATCTATGTGAACAAGCATCCTAATAAGCCATTGCCTCCGCTGGAGCGTGAGTTTATCAAGATGGTATTGTCTAAATCTGGTCAGACTGTGGTCGTGAAAGATGGCTATATTCCATTACCGGCTAAAGTTGCAGCAAAAGAAATTAAAAAATTAAAATAACTAACTAGTAATACCTGTTTCATTTTTTTTCCTGCCCCGCTCTGCGGGGCTTTTTTTGCCGGGCTATTTTGTGACAGAGTGTCATAATCGTTTCCTTTCAGATTCGTGTGCAGGGGCTTTAGTAAAAATGTAGGCAGGACTCAAGTTATTGAATATTAAGAAACAATTACTTTTTTTAATAAAAGTATAGTGCTGGTTGTGATTGTCACATTTCTGTCATATATTGCGATTATCCTTCGTCTTTGGCTTTATCTAAATGGTTTCTGATCCTATGAGCATTATATGAGTACAGCAAGCACCGATCGGCAGATGGAGTGGCGACAGCTCAAGGATCGACTAGCACGTTACATGGTGGCGGTAGGCGGGATTGGTGTGATTATGGCGATTATTCTTATTTTCGTCTACTTGCTGTATATCGTCATGCCTCTGTTTAGCTCGGCAAGCGTTGAAAAAGTAGCGGATTACCCGCTCCCAGCTAGTGGTGGAAAAACGCTTTATTTAGCCATGGAAGAGCAGGCTGAGATTGCGATTCGGGTGACGGATCAGGGACAGGTTCAGTTTTTGCAGACCACGACGGGTAAGCAGGTAAAAACCGTTCAATTACCACTGCCTGAAAATAGCAGTATTACCAGTTTTGCCGAGGGCAGCTTTGAAAGTTCAGTGCTGGCCGTGGGCCTGTCGAATGGTCAGGCCATCGTTTTCAAACATCACTTCAATGTCAGCTTCCCAAATGATAAACGCGTCCTGACCCCGGTGGTTGAATACCCACTGGGTGAGGAGCCTTTACTGCTTGACTGGGGCAAACACCCTTTGCAAACACTGGCCGTACAAGTGGATGAGGAAAGTGCGACGCTGGTGGCGGTTACGGATGATCAACGTCTGATGATGACTTCGATGAGCAAAGAAGAATCGATGATGGATGATGAGGTCAGCTGGGGTGAATCTGAAACCATGGTCATTGCCCAGACGCATAAAAATATCAGCTTTATCTTACTGGATAAAAATCAGCGTAATTTGTACATCGCAAATGCGGCAGGTGAATTGAGTTTCTATGATGTCAGCGACAAGACCGAACCGTCACTGGTGCAGCATCTTTCGTTACTTAAGGGACACAATCAACTGCGAAGCTTGCAACTGTTGACGGGTGATATATCGCTATTAGCAGGTGATGTTAAAGGCACTGTTGCCCAGTGGTTCCCGGTGAAGGATGAGGAAGGTCGACGTGTGTTGCGAAGGATTCGTGGATTCTCTGATTTAAATCATCCTGTTACGGTGGTTGCGCCGGAATATAACCGTAAAGGTTTTTTGGCGGTGGATGAGTCTGGCGTTGCCGGTCTGTTTCATACGACAGCGGAAAACACCTTAGTACTTCAACGCATCAGTGACAGTACCATTTTGAATGCGGCGATTGCGCCGCGTGCGAATGCCATGTTATTGCAGGATGCACAGCGTCTGTATTTCTACTCGATTGATAATGAGTATCCTGAAGTATCGATGAAAGCGCTGTGGGGTAAGGTCTGGTATGAAAGCTATCCCAAGCCGGATTACATTTGGCAATCCTCTTCCGCCAGTAATGATTTTGAGCCCAAGCTTAGCCTGATACCGATTTCCTACGGTACGATTAAAGCTGCGTTTTATGCCATGTTGTTTGCCATTCCGCTGGCGGTGATGGGTGCAATTTTTACCGCACAGTTTATGTCGCCCTCGATGCGCAAAGTGGTTAAACCGAGTATTGAAATTATGGAAGCCCTGCCTACCGTGATTCTGGGTTTTCTTGCCGGTTTATGGTTAGCTCCCTTTATGGAGGCGAATCTTCCGGGGGTTTTCAGTATTCTTGTGATCCTGCCGATGGGCCTGCTGTTGTTTGCCTATTTATGGCAACAGCTTCCTGATCGTATCCGTCACAGCGTGCCGGATGGCTGGGAAGCCGCCTTATTGATTCCGGTGGTCATCGGGCTGGTTTATTTCTGTGTGGAAATGAGCCCGGTACTGGAAAAGGCTTTCTTCGGTGGTGATATGCCGAATTGGTTGCGCAATGAATTAGGCATAAATTACGATCAACGAAATGCCTTAGTTGTTGGTCTGGCGATGGGTTTTGCCGTTATTCCGACTATTTTCTCGATTGCCGAAGATGCCATTTTTGCGGTGCCCAAGCACCTGGTACAAGGGTCGTTGGCTTTAGGGGCAACCCCCTGGCAGACCATGGTTCGGGTTGTCTTATTGACTGCCAGTCCCGGTATTTTTTCGGCCATTATGATTGGTATGGGACGGGCTGTGGGCGAAACAATGATTGTTCTTATGGCGACTGGCAATACTCCGGTAATGGATTTCAGTGTATTTGAGGGTATGCGTACCTTATCAGCCAATATCGCGGTGGAGATGCCAGAGGCGGAAGTGGACAGCACGCATTACCGTGTGCTGTTCCTGGCCGCGGTGGTATTGTTTTCCTTTACCTTTATATTTAACACGGC
>VAPK010030309.1_pt1 | contig 10269 bp, 13 predicted proteins | sample 3395031 | NCBI WGS metagenome assembly VAPK01 (sample SAMN08290443, study PRJNA428436) | hydrothermal vent metagenome | isolation source: Deep-sea hydrothermal vent chimney 1 | place: Pacific Ocean: Juan De Fuca Ridge
AACCGTTTCGTAGCACCATAAACAGAATTTGGATTTGTCTGATCATCCTCTTTATACGGTTTATACCCTTTTCCGTCAAAAACATAATCGGTAGAGATATGCACCAGTTTCAGATCTTTCGCTTTTGCAAGCTCCGCCATCACCCGTACTGCCTGATGGTTGATTTTATCTGCACTCTCCTGATCTTCTTCTGCTTTATCAACAGCGGTATAAGCTGCACAGTTGATTATCGTATCGATTTTGTTTTCTGTTATAAATTTCTCCAGCACTTCTTTGTCGCTGATATCCAGATCCGTACGATCCGTAAACCAAAAACCTTCCTTTGGTGCCAACTCTTTCAGTTCACTGCCAAGCTGACCGCCTGCGCCTGTAACAAGTACATTAGCCATAGAGATTCTCGCTGAAATCAAATAGTTCCGCATCCTGAAGAAGGGGTTGTTTCGTATCTTTTGCAGAGAGTTGCAGTTTCTCTTTGACTATTTGCCAGTCAACCCCGATAGAAGGATCATCAAACGCAATACCCCTGTCACATTCCGGACTATAAAAGTTATCTACTTTATAGGCAAAAGTCGCCTCCTCACTCAATACTACAAAGCCGTGTGCAAAACCTCTGGGGACAAAAAGCTGCCGTTTATTCTCCTCTGTCAGTTCTACAGCCACATACTGCCCGAATGTAGGGCTTCCTTTTCGTATATCCACGGCAACATCAAGTACACTTCCGGTAATCACTCTTACCAGTTTTGTCTGGGCAAAAGGCGGCAACTGATAGTGCAATCCTCTTAAAACCCCATACCGGGATTTAGATTCATTGTCCTGACAAAAGTTGACACTGAATCCCAGAAAATCTTCCAGTTTGTCTTTGCGGTAGGTTTCCGTAAAATATCCTCGTTCATCCCCATGAACCACCGGTTCTATAATCACAACATCCGGTATTTCGGTACGTATAAAATTCATCTTTTAACTATCCCCTCTTTGGCTCTTCTGAGTAAATATTGTCCATAATTGTTCTTTTTCAACGGTTGTGCCAGTTTTATCAAAGTCTCTTCATCGATATAGCCCATCTCATAAGCAATCTCTTCAATACAAGATACTTTAAGTCCCTGCCTGTTCTCAATAGTTTGTATAAAATTTGATGCCTCAAGCAGACTTTCATGGGTTCCCGTATCCAGCCAGGCAAAACCTCTTCCCATCAACTCGACATGAAGTTTTCCTCTATCCAGAAACACTTGATTGACATCGGTGATCTCAAGCTCTCCTCTGGCACTTGGTTTGATCTTTTTCGCCACTTCTATCACATCGTTGGTATAAAAGTACAATCCGGTTACAGCATAGTTGCTTTTGGGATTCTGCGGTTTCTCTTCAATAGAAATCACATTGCCTTTGTCATCAAACTCGGCTACTCCATAACGCTCCGGATCGTTTACATAGTATCCGAAAATTACCGATTTTTGTTCATTTTCAACAATTTTAATGCTTTTTTGCAGCATATCCGGGAGTCCGTGCCCATGGTAGATATTGTCACCCAAAATAAGACAAACATCATCCTGACCGATAAACTCTTCACCGAGTATAAAAGCCTGGGCAAGTCCTTCAGGACTGGGCTGCACTTTATAGGAGAGTTGCAATCCAAGGTGGGAACCGTCGCCGAAAAGCTTTTCAAAAGAGGGAAGCGCTTCCGGTGTAGAGATGATGAGTATCTCTGTAATACCTGCAAGCATCAGGGTCGAAAGAGGATAGTAAATCATTGGCTTGTCATAAACCGGAATCAACTGCTTGATCACTTCCTGTGTAATAGGATACAAACGTGTACCACTTCCCCCCGCAAGTACAATACCTTTCATGATGTCAACCTTTTCGTGGATTAAATAAAACTATAAAAGTAAATATTATTTTATGTTATCACTTATTTTCTTATATAAGGTTAAAATTTCTTCTTTATGTTCTATATAACTATTGCTATTTGCTATCAAATGCGCAGAAGATTCCATAATATCTTCAACCACTTTCAAACCATTTTGTTTCATAGTCGTTCCTGTTTCTACTATATCGACAATAGCATCGGCAAGCCCTACAATAGGTGCCAGTTCTATAGAACCGTACAATTTGATCACCTTGACTGCCATTGCTTTGGAAGAGAAATAGTTACGGGTAATATTAACCATCTTGGTTGCTACTGTAATCTCCGGTTTGTTATAGTCCAGTTCATCTTCATTTTTCATACCGATACAGACACGGCATCTTCCGATTCCCAGATCCAGCAATTTTACCAGATTCATCTCTTTTTCCGTCAAAACATCCAGTCCGACAACACCCAAATCTGCTGCCTGATTTAAAACATATGTCGGAACATCCTGATTTCGTACCAGTAAAAAACGAAACCCATCTTTCTCCAAAATCAGTTTTCTGTCTTCAAAATCAAATTTTGTATCAAACGTTTTTTCAAAAATTGCCAGAGTCTCTTCTGCAATCCTGCCTTTTGGCAATGCTATGGTCAACATGAAAGTCCCATCTCCTTTATCACTTTTTGCATCCCTTTAAATACAAGATCCTCTTCAAAAACAGCTTCTTTCAAATAGTATGAAAGCCGCCTGCCATCCCCGCCCGTCAAATAGACTTGCTTATCCGCTGCATGTATTTCAATCATACATACGATTGATTTCATAGTTGCATAGAGTAGTGCATCGTTGGTATTTTGAGGTAATCCTGTCAGAGAAATTTCACTTTCCAGATCATATATCAATCTTGATGATATATTAGCAAAAGAGTCTTTATAGGAGCGAATACCAGGCAATATAAAACCTCCCTTATGGAGATTATGATCCATAATATCCACTGTAATGGCACTTCCTGCATCAACAACAACACCGGTTTCAATACTATAACACGCTGCGACTCTATCAATACCAATCCCCCGGTAGTTTGTTTGAAAATGAAAAAAAGGTTTCAAATCGATTGCAAATTTATGATTTTTCAATACATTTTCAAGATTTGGATTGACATTGATATAGCAAAATTCTGAAGAGGGCAAATTCTCTTTTTTTGCTTCCACTCTTTTACTGTTTTTTCCGTCAAATATTTTAATATTGGTATTGCCTATATCAAGCAGCAACATCGATCAGTCTCCAGCCCCGCTCTTTCATGAGGATTTGTGCTTTTGAACAAAAAGCCATATCATACAGAAGAAGCTTTTTTTTGTAGTTATGATCCTGCATTATTTTCAATTTTTCAAAAATACGTTCCAGTTCATCTGCATTCTTTTGTAAAAAACGGCTCTTTTGAGAAAGCTTGAATATCGCTACATAGTTACTGTGCAAATCTACTCCTTCATAGATTTCAATATTTTTTCGGGTACCCAACTTTTTTTTATCTATAGGATGTAATTTCTTAAATATCATATTGTATTTGAGTAAAAGTTCAACTATCTCTTTCATGAAGCTCCTTTATTTAGCAAGAGGATGGTAACTTTGCACAGTCTGACGCAAATCCTCTTTTTGCAAATGCGTATAAATCTGTGTCGTTATAATACTTTCATGACCTAAAAGTTCCTGCACAACACGCAAATCCGCACCGCCCAGGATCAATGCTGTTGCAAAAGAGTGACGCAGTACATGGGGTGAAACACCAAGATACTTTTTTACAATTTTAAAAACAGAGATACGGCTTAAAGGTTTTCCCTGATAACTCAGCCAAAGGTAATCGCTCTCCTTTTTCCGCGATGCCATATATCTTTCAAGTGCTTCAAGAGCAACAGGCGCTATGGGAACCAGACGCTGTTTATCTCCCTTGGCGTTATATATTTTCAGCCATCCTTCATGAAGATCGGATTTTCGTGCGGCTATCGCTTCACTGACACGGCATCCCGTCGCATAAAGAAACAAAATCAGTGCATAATCCCGTAATCCCTGTTCACTTTTCTGATCAATTATTTTGAGCATATGTAAAATGGCATCGTATTCCAGAAATTTCGGAAGATTCTGCGTTGTTTTGGCAAGTTTCAGTTTGGGTTTTTGCCGGATAAATTCGGATTTTTCACAAAAATCGAAAAAAGCATTGATCGAGGAGAGTTTACGGTTTCTAGTAGATGCTTTGGTAAAAAGGGTAAGAAAAGAGAGGATTTCATCAACAGAAGCTGTGATAATATCCCTCTTTAAATAAGCTTCAAAATCGCGAAGATCCCTGCTATAGGCTTCTATACTTAAAGGACGAAGCCCTTTTACAACAGAGATATATTCGATAAATGCTTCAAGAACGCCGGAGTCCTTCTCTCTCTCGGAAACCACTCCGTCACTCCATCATAGATAATGCTATTTTAACGAAATAGCTTTATCACCTATATAAAGCACATCTTTTGCTATCATTGAAGGTTGTTCAACTTCATCATCCAGTGCTTTTATATTCACAGTACCAAGCTTACGATCCATTTCGATCAAATAGCCTTCCCTCTCTACTCCATAAAGTTTACCATTCATTTCAGCAACAGCCACAAAATTAGCATATTCGAAATCTCTCTCTTCAACTTTTTGCAACTGTTCATTGAGTTGAATCACTTTACCGCCTTTGGTAAAGATGTAGATATTATGCCCCACATAGAGTATATCTTTTATATCGGCAGCGTAAGTATAGATACGCTTGGGGGTAATAACAATTACTTTGGAAGAAGTTGCAGCTACGAGAATATTGCCATGAACTTCCAGAAAAATAACATTGTTAAATAACTCTTTATCACTGATTGCAACATCACGTAAAACAACTTTTTTATTACTGTCCATAATCAGCAAACGTCCGTCAAGTGTAGGAAAAACTATCAAATCGTTGATAAATACCGGGTTAGCAGCACGTGCGTCAATAGTAATCACCTTATCAAGACTCTCTCTGTATCGTTCAGAATCTGCTTTGATATCGTAAAGTACAATCGTATTGTCACTCAGTACTGCTGCAAGTAAATTACCTTTTTGCGTTGCACTTACAACAGGCTGTTCAAAAGTAGTCGTAAAGAGAGGTTTTTTGGTACTTTTGGAGATGATTTCCAATTTTCCGTCATCATTCCCGACAATAATATTTCCCTCGGATTCATTGATAAAATAAAACCCTTTTGGCAAAATACCGGTAATTACTCCGCTTTTTCTGGTCACAACATCTTTTTTGTCAAGAACAGCACCTTCTCGTACGACATTTTTTACACCGCGATCAAGTTTTTGCGTTACTTTGACTTCTGCATCTACTTTCTTTGGTTCATAAACATTTTTACCGGCACAACCACTTGTCATTAACAGCGCAGTCAAAATGCCCAGAGAAAGATATAACCATTTCATAAGCACTCCTATTTCTGATAATGCATATAGTTTTGCACAATCTGATAAAGCGGAGAATTGACAGCTATCTGTCCCAGCATTTCTCTTGCTTCTTTGTTTTTACCATTTTGAAAAAGTAAAAAAGCATCATCTAAAACAGCAATCTCTTTAAGCAGTGCCTCCTGCTTCTGTACATAACTGCTTAATGCTTTCTCATCTTCACTAAGCGCTGCACTTTGAAAAGAAACCAAATCTTTTAAGACCGGATCCTGAACACTTTGTGCAATTTCATGCAGTTTGTTTACATCATTACTCTGTACTGCCTGTGCAAAAAGGAAAAGAGAGTATAACTCAGGATTTTTATTTTTAAGAGTTTCAAGAGCTCCTGTATCCTGTGGATTATTTTGCAAAGCAGCCAAAGCCTGATTTGCCATCCGAAGATTTCTGTTTTTGATATAATCGATCGTTACATATGCCAGAACAGCTACAATAACAACAACAGCCAATGTAATCAAAAGCTTTTTATACTTTTTAAAAAAGCCCTCCGCTTTTATTACACTCTCTAAAAACTGCTCTTCTGTGCTCAGTTCCTGCTTAATCGCTTCAACATTTTCTTTGAGTCCCAAAGTTAATCCTTTTTTGCTATAATTTTAAGGGTTTCCTTACGTGAAATATACCACATAATGAATTAAACATATATTGACAAGGTAAAAAGGTTTTATATGAAAATAGACAATACACTGTTGCAAAAACTGGAGAAACTCTCCTCTTTGCAAATTGAAGAATCCAAAAGAGAAAGTATGATTTCAGAGATTGGCAAAATAGTCGATTTTGTTGAAAATCTAAATGAATTAGATTTAGACAAAGAAGACCCGTCCTTTTCGACGATTGAAGGCGGTACACCTTTTCGCGAGGATGTACCTGCAAACAATCCTGAAATCATAGAAACGATTTTAGAACATGCACCAAAAAGAGAAGGAGGTTTCTTCGTTGTCCCTAAAATAATCGAATAGGAAGGGATTTTATGACAGAAACTTTAGAGCGTCCAAAACAGCAGATGGACATTAACACACTTTTAAAAAATATTGTTGCCCATGGTGCATCTGATCTGCACCTGGTCAGCAGAAGCGAACCCCAAATCCGGATTGACGGAAAACTCGTTCCCTTAAATCTTCCCAAACTTGACGGTAAAAGCATCGAAGAGATGTGTTATGCCCTCATTACCGACAAACAGAAAAAACATCTTGAAGAGCATAAAGAGGTCGATTTTGCCATCGAAATACCAAATGTAGGCAGATTCAGGGGTAACTACTATTATACTATCGGTACAGAACTGGCTGCAGCATTCAGAATTATCCCTACTGAAATTCCTTCTCTGGATGACCTCGGAGCACCTGCGGTATTTAAAGAGATCATCAAAAGGGAAAAAGGACTGATTCTGGTTACCGGACCTACAGGAAGCGGTAAATCAACTACACTTGCAGCACTTTTAAATGAAATCAATCTCACGGAACATAAACATATTATTACTGTTGAAGACCCTGTCGAGTTTATACATCAGAACAAAAAATCACTCTTTTCACACAGAAATGTCGGCGAAGATACCAAAAGTTTTACAACCGCACTCAAATATGCCATGCGTGAAGACCCTGATATTATCCTTATCGGTGAGATGCGTGACAAAGAAACCATAGAGGCAGCACTGACAGCAGCAGAAACCGGTCACCTTGTTTTCGGAACACTTCATACCAACTCTGCTGTACAAACCATCAACCGTATAGTCGACACCTTTGAAGGATCAGAGCAATTACAAGTTAGAAATATGCTCTCCGTTTCCCTGACTGCTGTTATCTCTCAGATGCTTCTTCCAAAAAGAAACAAAGGTCGTGTAGCAGCCCAGGAAATCATGATCAATAACCATGCAATCGCTAACTTGATCAGAGAAAATAAAATCCATCAACTCTACTCCCAAATGCAACTCAACCAGACCCAAACCGGTATGCAGACTCAGACACAGGCTCTTGAAAGGCTTGTCAAACAAAACCTTGTACAAAAAGAAGATGCACTGCGTATTTCAACCCAACCTGAAGAGCTTAAAGGGAAAATAGGCTTTTTATAAACAGTATCAAGAGTTTTTCTCTTGATATTTACTAAATCCCAACGATTAATTTATGCTTTTTCAGGAATAAACTTTTACAATAAGGTAAATTTTTGTTATAATCCCTTACTTATCATATTGTAAAGGTTATCAATTTCATGGAAAATATATCATTACTTGATCTAATCTCCATCGCCCTTATCCTATTTCTGGGAATCAAGGGAATTTTCCGGGGTTTTGTCAAAGAAGTTTTTGGATTGATCGGTATTATCGGAGGTATCTATGTTGCCAGCCGTTATGCACAGGCAGCGGGTGAATTTCTCGACAACAATTTTCTCAACCTTCAAAACAAAGGTTCACTTTACTTGATCGGCTTTATTGCTGTTTTGATTGCTTTCTGGCTTTTTGCCGTAATGGTAGGTTTTTTACTTGGAAAACTTGTCAATTCCAGCGGTTTGGGCATTATCGATAAGATTCTTGGATTTTTTGTCGGTGGTGCAAAAGTCTTTCTGATTTTTTCCGTTATCATTTATGTTTTCTCAAATATAGGTATTTTCAGAGCAAGTATCAATAATATGTTTGCAGGTTCCATGATGTATCCGATTTTTCAGAAAGTAGGTGCAAGAATCGTTAAAATTGACCCGTCACAAATCACAGTGCAAGACAACATTACTGTAGGAAGTGACGAGAAAGAAGAAGAGGAATAAGACATTGCAAACGCGAAGTATCGAATCTCTCTCTTATGAAGAACTGTTGCAGACTTTTAAAACAATATTGAAAAATAATAATTTGAAATTTACTGCACAAAGAGAAGCGATACTTAAAACACTGTATGATCATCCCGGTCACTTTACACCCGAAGATCTGTATTTGCTGGTAAAAAAGGAGTGCCCGCAGTTAAATACCGGTATCACGACTGTATACCGGACACTTAACTTGCTTGAAGAGAATAAACTGGTTACTTCTCTCTCTTTTGGCATACAGGGAAAAAAGTTTGAACTGGGAAATAAATCGCATCATGATCATATTATCTGTGAAAAATGCGGAGCGATTGTTGAGTTTGAAGATCCCGATATAGAAAACCTTCAGCAAAAGATTGCTACAAAACTAGGTTTTAAACTTACCAATCATTTGTTACAACTTTATGGCATTTGTAAAAAATGTCAGGAACAAGAATAAAAAAACAATATTTTACTAAAGAAAAGAGAGGATTCCATTGATATTTGACAATCAATACGAACAACAACGCATTCAGAAAGCGGAGGAGCTGAAAAACCTCCAGATAAACCCTTATCCCCATAACATTACCAGAGATACAACAGCTGCCCAATTTAAAAAAGAGTATGCTTACGTAGCGGAGCAGGAAGAGAAAAGGGATGAAACCAAGCATGTGACAGTCAGTGGACGTATCAAGTTTTTAAGGTTGATGGGGAAAGCCGCTTTTGTCAAAATCGAAGATGAAAGCGGTCTGTTACAAATCTATGTAGCACGTGACAATCTGCCGGAAGGCTTTTACAATACTGTTTTTAAAAAGCTGATTGAAGTGGGAGATATTATTACCGTTACGGGGTACCCTTTTGTTACCAAAACAGGAGAGCTTTCACTGCATGTTACTGACCTGAAACTGGCTGCCAAATCGATAAAACCACTTCCGGAAAAATTTCATGGTTTACAGGATAAAGAGTTACGTTACAGACAACGTTATCTGGATATGATCATGAACCCGGAAGTCAAAGATGTTTTTAAAACCAGAAGTAAAATAGTCTCTATCACCAGAAGATTTTTTGAAGACCAGGGATTTCTGGAAGTAGAAACACCAATGATGCACCCGCTTGCAGGCGGTGCGAATGCCAGACCATTCATTACCCATCATAATGCACTCGATATTGAGCGTTATCTCAGAATTGCGCCGGAACTCTATCTCAAACGTTTGATTGTCGGCGGTTTTGAAGCTGTTTTTGAAATCAACAGAAACTTTAGAAATGAAGGTATGGACCAAACGCACAATCCGGAATTTACAATGCTCGAATTTTACTGGGCATATCATAACTATGAAGATCTCATGAAACTGACTGAAGAGTTGTTTGAAAAACTGCTTCATGAACTTGACTTGCCTGTCAAACTGCCGTTTGGAGAGATGGAGATCGATTTTTCCACACCATTTGCCAAAATTAAATGGGAAGATGCACTTGTCGATATTGCAGGTGTAAAACGTGCAGATCTCAGAAACAGAAATGCTTTGATTGCATTTTTGAAATCAAAAGATATTGAAGTAGACGAAACACTCAGTGTTGCAAAACTTCAAGAAGAGATTTTTGACGAGTTTGTTGAGAAAGAATTGATCAATCCGACATTTCTGACACATTATCCAATAGACATCAGTCCTTTGGCAAGACGTAACGATGAAGATCCGGAGATTGCAGACAGATTTGAATTTTTTGTAGCCGGTCAGGAGATTGCCAACGGATTCAACGAGCTCAACGATCCGCTCGACCAATATGAACGTTTCGCCGCCCAGGTTGCCAATAAAGCAAAAGGTGATGATGAAGCACATGAAATGGATAAGGATTATATCAATGCACTCGGATACGGTATGCCTCCGACAGCGGGTGAAGGTATTGGGATTGACCGATTAACCATGATTTTGACAAATCAGCACTCCATCCGGGATGTGATTCTCTTCCCTGCAATGAAACCAATAAAAGAAGAAGAGAAAACAGAAGAAACCCAAAACACAGAAGAGAAGGAATAAAAAGATGTATTTTATGGAAAAAGAAGATCCGGAAGTATTTAATATATTGCAAAAAGAGCTGGAGAGGCAAACAAACCATCTCGAAATGATTGCCAGTGAGAACTTTACATCACCGGCAGTGATGGAAG
>VAPK010198357.1_pt1 | contig 10269 bp, 10 predicted proteins | sample 3395031 | NCBI WGS metagenome assembly VAPK01 (sample SAMN08290443, study PRJNA428436) | hydrothermal vent metagenome | isolation source: Deep-sea hydrothermal vent chimney 1 | place: Pacific Ocean: Juan De Fuca Ridge
ACTGGTCAGCCGAGCGCTGGAGTGGAGGTTGCTACGGCGGCCATCTCGCGCCGGGAATCTGGACGCAATTTGGGCCAGATCTCCGCAGCCCCCACCGCAAGATCGTCTGGGCTGGCACCGAAACAGCGACCGTCTGGAACGGCTACATGGACGGTGCGGTGTCTTCAGGCATCCGCGCGGCCCAAGAAGTCCTGGATTAGCTCGTCGCCGGCCGCAAGCCCCAGGTCACTTGTGCCTTCTCGGTGCGACCCGGCAGGACCTTGAACAGCATCTTCGCCACAAGATTAGAGAAGTAGTAGGTCGTGCCATTGACCGCGATAACTTGTCGGCCTTTCCTTCTACACCGGTCTTACCGGTGCTCACTGCGAATGCACACTCACCATCGAACGCGACGTTTGCTTGCCGATCCCTGATGTCTCCTGGTTCCAATATATTTTAGTTATAACTAAAACATATTGGAACCGATGTCATCAGGACGCAAGATTGGTAGAACGTGTTAGATTCGTGCCTTCAGATGCGGCCCTCAGGAGCACCCATGTCAAACGACGAGCAGACGCCCAGCGCTACCCCGTCCACCGAAGACGGGGCAGAAGACATTTCTGAGGCCGGGGCTGACAGGCTGATTTCGCGCCTCCTTCCACTCGTCGAAATGGACTCACGCGACCGCTGGATTGAGCTCTTCGCCGCATTCCTGCTGGCGGTCGCAACAGTTGGTTCCGCATGGAGTGCCTACGAGTCCAGCAGATGGGGCGGAGTTCAGGCGGTCGCGTTTAGTGAGTCGGCCGGATTTCGCGACGAGTCCAACACGCTGCGCGCCCGCGGCGACCAGCTTGTAGCCATCGACGCAAGTATCTTCACGCAGTGGGCCGCAGCCTTCGCCGTAGCAGACGACACCGTCGACAATCCCAACGAGGACGATCAGCTCACCGCGTTTATGTTCACCATCATGCGCGACGACTTCAGGCCAGCGATGGATGCCTGGCTCGCGCTTAATCCCGGTCAGAACAGCGATGCACCCAGAACACCGTTCGAAATGGAGGAGTACTCGCTTCCACAGCACGAACAGGCAGAAGTCCTTCTTGGTGAATCCAGCCTCAGGGGCGCAGAAGCTCGCGACGCCAACCAGACCAGCGACGACTATGTGCTGTCAACGGTGCTGTTCGCCTCAGTACTGTTCTTTGCAGGAATCAGCTCAAAGTTCAAGTCGAGGCGGATCCGAGTATTCCTGCTGTTGCTAGCGTTCGGAGTGGTCACATACGCGACTATCCGAGTTGGCACCCTGCCGTACTTCTAGGTGGCCACAGGTCGTAGGTTGCTGCTGTGACCGCCGAGGAAGATCTCACTGATCCAGGCTGGCCAGGCTTCGCCTCGGTACTGCTCTCGATGTACCCGGGCGGCATGAGGCAGATGCAGCACCGGTCATTCATGACCGCGGAGCTACCTCTGGTCGTGCTGCGCAAAGTTCACATGCGCCTCATGGGCACACAGGCACTCATCGCAATAATCGCACTACTACTGGTGGTCTTTGTGGACCTACAAGGATCCGCCTCCAGAGTGCTGGTCGTCGCGGGCATCGTGACAGTCGGGGGTTCGCTCGCCCTCGTCTCACGGGCTACAGACAAACCACTGGACTGCTCAATACCGCTGCTTGCTCAGTACCAGACACGTTTCTTCAGACGCATCGCGTACGCGTCGGCTCCCCAGATCGCGGGCTTCATCGGGCTCATTCTCACGGGCGATCTGTTTCCCTACGTGCTCGGTGCAGCGTTCTCGGTGGCCGGCCATCTCTACGCGGCCCCGTCTCAAGTAAACATCGCACGCGACGCTGCCGAGCTCTCGGAATCGGGCTGTAACCGGTCGCTGGTCGTGGAGCTCCACGGTTACCTCCTCGACGGTGAACAACCAACCTGACACTTTCCCCTCAAGGTGCCCAAAGCGGCAATAGAGTGGGAGCATGTTGGACCTTGGGATTGATCTGGACCTCTGGCCCTGGATCTGGCTGACCATCGCCGTCGCCTTTGCTCTCATTGAGGTCACTCTCCTTGGCGGATCCTTTATCCTGCTTCCTTTCGCGGCCTCTGCGTTCATTGCGGCGCTCCTTGGGTTCTACGATGTCGCTATAGAAGTGCAGTGGGCGGTATTTCTCATAGGCGGTGCGATTCTCTGGTTCGGCTTCTACCGCTGGGCCAAAAGATTCCTCAAGGACAATGTCCTGCCGCCTGGTGTTGGAGCCGAGCGTCTCATTGGCCTCACGGGTATCGTCACGGCCGGAATCGATCCAAACGACACTGAACGCCTCGGGCGAATCAAGGTTGCCGGGGAGGTGTGGGGTGCCACCGCCAGCCACGACGAACCGCTCGCCGAAGGCACCAAGGTTCGCATTACGCACATGCAGGGAACGCGGGTAATCGTGGAGCCCATCACAGCAGACGAGTCCAACTCAAAAGAGGATCAGCAATGAGTCCAGCTGCCATATTTATTGCCGCGATCGCAATAGTTCTCATCGCCGTGCTCGTAAAGGCGGTCAAGATCGTCCGACCGTACCAGCAGGGGCTGGTAGAACGTCTCGGCCGCTACAAGACCACGAAGCAGCCAGGCTTTAACCTGATCATGCCGTTCATCGAACGTATGCAACTCATCGACATGCGCGAACAGGTCGTTGACGTTCCACCCCAGGAAGTCATCACCAAGGACAACGTCGTGGTATCAGTGGATGCCGTCGTGTTCTACGAGGCCACAGATCCACAGCGCCTCGTGTACAACGTCGCCGACTTTTTCTTGGGTATCACGAAGTTGGCCCAGACCAATCTCCGAAACCTCATCGGAGACCTTGAGCTGGACAAGGCGCTTACCTCCCGCGACACCATCAACGCGGCGCTCCGCAGTGTGCTCGACGACGCCACGGACAAGTGGGGCGTTCGTGTCGTGCGCGTCGAAATCCAGCGTATTGACCCACCACCGGACATCGTGTCCGCGATGCACGCTCAGATGCGCGCCGAACGCGACCGACGAGCCACGGTGACCGAGGCAAACGGTTACAAAGAAGCATCCATTGCTCGTGCGGACGGCGAGAAGCAGGCTTCAGTGCTCGCAGCAGAAGGCCGCAAAGCCGCAGCTGTACTGGATGCCGAGGGCGATGCCCGAGCCGTTGAGCTCCGAGCAGAAGCAGAGATGGTGAGGCTCGAGAAGATCGGCCTTGGCGAGGGCAGAGGTACGAAGGCTCGCCTTGTCGGTATCAAGGACGCCGAAGCTGACAACAGCGTGCTCACCGTTGAGTATCTATCAGCGCTTGAGAAGATCGGCGATGGACGCGCCACGAAGCTCGTCATTCCAGTCGAGTTCTCAGGACTGCTGGGCACCGTCGCAGCACTCGCGGAGACCGCTCGGGCTGACGACGACCCCGACGCCGTCCGCCCGAAGGGCGGCCTGGCGATTCCCCTCGCGGACCAGCGAGTCGATCTGCCTCCACCTGGCGCTCAGGCATAACGATGAAACTCGCGGACGCACCCCCAGAGGGCTGGTACCCCGATCCTGAATCTCGAGGACGATTGCGGTACTGGGATGGGCTCGATTGGACGAAGCATCGTCACGCACCGCAGTCAGCCGCAGAGAAACAACTTTCCGACAGGCAAGCAGTAGAGGCATCCGCTGCGAACAAAAAAGGGGCACGGGGCGAAGCCGCAAAGTCTCGGGCCCAGACCGAGAGCGAGCGCCTGCGCGAGACAGATCAGCTGGTGACGCAGATGCGCGCTGCCGCGAGGGAAGAGTTACAGAACGCTACAAACGTGTTCTCCCGCGAGCTCTCCAAGAACGTCGAAAAGGGCCGCCTCCTTGTCGCTGAGCATGTCGGCGGGATCCTCCGCTGGATGAAACTGGCGATCGTACTCGCCGCTGCACTGGTCGTAATCTGGTTCGCACTTGAATTCCTCGCCCAGGCCACATTCATGTCCTGGCTGGGTGATCGCCTCGACAACTTCTCGGGCAACTAGGGGTCGCAGCGCGCCTCTATCGTGACCTTTGTCTCTATCTCGGACGCCGATTCTTCGCGTAAATAAAAGCAGACAAGACGGGAGGTACACCGTGACAACGATCCCCGAAAGCCACCTGGTCCTGATGAAAGGACCAACCCTCGCCCTGCTCACCACCACCTCTGAGAGCGGCAAGTCCCACGAGTCATACGTGGTCTGCGACTCCAGCAGCGGAGAGTTTCTGCTCGGTGGTGAAATCAACGAAGAGCAACGTGATGATCTCGCTGACGACAGCGAAGCGACAGTACTCGTGTCAGATCCCGACGACCGACAACGCTACGTAGAGATCAGAGGAGAGTTCTCTCTTCTTTCTGTCGCCGACCCGGTAGACGATATTCGCTGTGACACGCCGCGCTTCTTCTGCCACGTTTGCCCAGAGGACATGCGCCCACATGTACACCATCCGGTGGCGAAGATCACGCCAACTCAGGTAGTGACTGACCACGTACTCGACAACTAGCCAGGAAACTGCGATGACCATTCTGGAGAAGCTACCGACATACGGCACGCAACAACGGATCACCTTCCCTGAGCTCAGACCCACGATCGAAGACATCTTCCTGCTTGAGGCACACCAGATCGAGGAGCTCAAAACCCGTGTCCAACCAAGCGACTTGGCCGCACTGCTCCACGAGTACCCGAGTCTCTACAGACACCTTCGTGCGAGAGGCCCCGAGACCGCCGACTGGCTGAGCGCGCTTCGATCTCAGCACCGACCAGTGGACGGAGTCGCCCAGGAAGTCGCGGAGCAGGCCTTTCTCTGGGACATCGCCGACTGGATCGCATACCAGAGAGCGCCAGAACTCTACGACGTGCTCCCAATTCATGACTGGGACTTCTCTGCGGTGACCAATGTGGTCGACATCACTGGCAAGACGGTGCTCGATGCGGGAGCAGGAACTGGTCACGTTGCATTCGAGGCGGCAAAACTCGCCGACGCTGTCTTTGCCGTCGAGCCTGTCACAGGACTCCGCGCCTACATGAGACGCAAGGCCAAGTCGTTCGGGACTACAAACCTGTTCATCATGGATGGGCTGCTCCATGCTGTCCCACTCACAATGAGTCGGGTGGATGTGCTCATTACCTGCAGGGCTGTGGGTTGGCACCTGACCGAAGAACTCGAGGAGATAGACCGTCTGCTCACTCCTGGCGGTACCGACATCCACCTCACCGGGATACCCAGTCCCCTGGGTGACGAAGACCCGCTCCACGCGGAGTTCATGGACCTGGGCTACACAGCCGACACCTACTTCGAGCAGGCCACTCTCATGTGCCGGTACTGGAAGACACGACTATAGGAGTTCGCCGCTGTGAGAGGATCCCGCAACCTGCTGCGGTTGCCAGCCCGGACCCCGTGCGAGATGCTTCCACTTCGTGGTTCGAGAATCAGCTGCACGAAGATCAGCCGTGAGGGCTCTGATTTCGTGCAACTGAACCTTTACGGGATTCGCCGTGCCAATCTGCTTGGTGAGTCCATAGACGGGACGCTGCAGTTCGCGCTGGTAAGTACCAAAGATCCGATCGAAGAAGACCGTGATACCGCCGTAGTTCTTATCGAGGTAGACGTCGTCGGAGCCGTGATGGACCCGATGGTTCGAGGGGGTATTGAAGAATCCTTCCAGGACGCCAAGTTTCGGGACCATCTCGGTGTGTATCCAGCCCTGGTAGGCAATGACGACGCCCCACCCGAGCAGGACCCCAAGTACCGGAAATCCCAACAGGACCAGCGGCACAAAGAAGATCCACTCATAGAACGCGTCGAGGAACAGAATCCGAACCGAGACCGCCAGCGTGAAGTCGGGGCTGCTGTGGTGCACCGAATGCGTCGCCCACAGTGCACGAACTTCGTGGGCAAGGCGATGGTTCCAGTAGTAGAAAAACTCAGCACCGATCACCACAACTATGAACAGCATGCTGTTCATAGTGAAGGTCCATGGCACCAGAAACTCAACTGCGCTGAGGCCCACGTAGGCCACCGCCAGGCTGACGCCCTGGGTCAAGATGAACAGTACGGCCGTGCCGTACGAGGCACCCATTTCCTTGAGACCTCGGCGTGTGATCTGTTTTCGCGCCGGGAGCCATACGAACTCGATAGGTATGAACAGAAGGCCTATCAATCCAAGCAGAGAGCCGATGCTCTCAACTGAGGTGTCCAGTGGGCTTAGCGTTACGTCCATGTACCGATTCTGAAGCGCCGGGGTCCGTGATACATCCTCCCAGCGATCGAGATGCATCCTCCCCGAGAACTACTTTCAAGCCCCACGGCCACGCTACGACTGCGTTGAAGCCATGAAGAACCTGGCAGGACGCTTCAGTGTGCGCACCAAAATTCTCGGCATCATCCTGGGAGTAGTACTCCTGCTTGGCCTCGGAATCACCATGCAGGTCCGTAGTTCAATGATCGGGTTCATGAACAGCGAACTGGACCGTCTCGGGCAGTCCCACGTGGCGCAGCTGGCTCACGAGGTCTCAGAAGTTTTCGCCGCGGACGAGACGGACTTGCTTGTCTCAGAACTCGATGAGGCCGTAGCCCAGGACGCAGATAGTGCCTACGCCCTTATCCTCACCGCGGACGGCGAAATGGTCGCCCACACATTCGATGACTCGGCCATCCCAGCAGATCTCGTAGTGACCGCCAGATCGGCGGAGCCACACTTCGACCTTCCCGATGGCTCGGGAGTCGTACACAACTACTCGGCAGTAACAGACGACGGCCAACACGTTGTGGTCCTCGGACTCTCCGAGGCCAGACCCACAGAAACCATTGACGGCACGACGCGCCGGTTGCTCCTCACCACGTTTCTTGTCGGGCTGGTGGGCGCAGGCGCCGCTGCTCTACTCACCTGGCTGCTCACCCGCCCGATTCTTGATCTCGCCCGTACGACCACAAAGATCGCACACCACGACCTCTCAACCCGCGCAACCGTGTGGGCCAACGACGAAATCGGGTCCCTTGCAAAGTCCATTAACCACATGGTGGCTGAACTTGAGGCCAACAGAGACACCATTGCCGAGAGTCAGGAAGCTAGGTCAAGGCTTCTCAAGCAGCTGATCTCCGCCCAGGAGGAAGAGCGCAAGCGGATTGCCAGAGATCTCCACGACACTGTGGGCCAGGCCCTCAGTTCGATCATGCTGGATGCAAGTCTGATCGAACGCAGCGCCAACTCGGCGGCGCAGCAAACTCGCGCCATCGGTCTACGTCAGCTCAGTGCAGAAACACTCGAACAAGTGCGCCGCATGAGCCGTGAGCTACGCCCAAGTGTGTTGGACGACCTCGGACTGGCCGCTGCGCTTGATCGCTACGCCGCCGAGTTTCAGCTCCGTTTTCCTGAGATGGTCATCGAGCTTCATTGTGATCTGCCCGTGCGGCTCCCCCCAGCTGTCGAAACCGGCCTGTACCGCGTGGTGCAGGAGGGAATGACGAACGTCGCACGTCACAGTCACGCAAGAACCTTGAGCGTACTGGTCACTCAAAGAGGCAGCACTGTGCTGGCTATCGTGGAGGATGATGGCACCGGATTCGATCCCGAACAGGCCCGCACCAACGGGCAGAGCGTCGGTCTTCACGGCATGAGAGAGCGCATAGAACTTCTCGACGGCACCTTCGAGATAGAAAGCAACTCCAGCGGCACCACTCTGTATGTAGAGATCGAACTGGAAAATCTAGGGGTCGGGTCCAAGTGAGTGCGATCAGGATCCTGTTGGCAGACGATCACACGGTTCTCCGCGAGGCTCTCACCGCCCTCCTGGAGGAAGAGTCCGATCTTCAGGTCGTTGGCCAGGCTCAGGACGGACTTGATTGCCTCGCCCAGATTCGTGACCTGAAGCCTGATGTAGCGATTGTGGACATCAACATGCCGCGCTGCGACGGAATTGAAGTACTCCGGGAACTTCAGAAGTCTGCGCCAGATACTCGAGTCCTCATTCTCACCATGCACGACGACACCGAATACCTGCGAGAGGTACTCGCTCTGGGTGGGTCCGGGTTTGTCCTCAAGCAGGCAGCAAGCGATGAACTCCTCACAGCAATCCGAACGGTTCACGAAGGTGGCGTGTATCTCCATCCGGACCACGCTCTGCTGCTTGCTGCAGGAACCGCGTCAGACGAGGCCTCTGAACCCGAACTCGATGAACGGCAGGCCCGCTTCAACTCCCTGAGCGATCGCGAAACCGAGGTGTTCCGCCTCGTAGCACTTGGCTACCGCAACAAGGAAATCGCCCAGCAGGCCAACCTCAGCGTCAAGACCGTCGAAACCTACAAGGCGAGGCTGATGCACAAGCTGGACATCTCGAGTCGGGCTGCGCTGGTGCGATACGCGCTTGAGATGAAGGTCATGGACTGAAGCTGGCCCGGTCTTCATGCAAGGCCGCGTGTCAGGGTATCCCCGACAGAAGAAGTCCAAGAATGCGGGATTCTCCTTCTACCGCATCAAGTCATGCAGTGGTGCAATGACTTATGTAAGCGGAAGGAGCAGCAATGCCGAGGATGAATCGTCGTACGTTCGTCAAGAGTTCCGCCGCTGCGGTAGGGGGCACCGCGGTTGCATCCAAGTTTCTGTTTGGCGGTCTGGAGACTGTCGAGCACACCGACAAGATCCTTCTGGATCACCAGATCAAAGAGGACTTCGTCAACACAACCTGCTGGATAGGTAAGCAGGACTGCGGCATTGTCGCGCGCAGAATCGACGGACGCCTGGTCAGTCTCGAGGGACTCGACGCGCATCCCAAGAACAAGGGAACGCTGTGCGCAAAAGGTGTCGCCCAGATAGCTGCGGTCTACGATCCGCAGCGGGTAAAGACCCCTCTTGTGCGCGCCAACGCAAAAGGTCAACCAGGTGCGTTCAGGGCTGCGTCATGGGATGAAGCTCTGGATCTCGTGGCGGCGAAGGTACAGCCGGTCCTGGCTGAAAACCCCAAACTGCTGCTGTGGCAAAAGGGTCGGTCCAAGGCCAAAGTGTTCTACGACAAAGCGTTCGTCAAGGCGACCGGGGCCACCAAGCTGGGCCATGGGGCGTACTGCTCAGACGCTGGCTACCGGGCAGCCGAGTACACCCTCGGACCCCATGGTGTGCTCCATCCGGACTTCAAGTACACGAAGTACCTACTCTCCTGGGGCTGGAACATCACCGCTGCGGGCGGCAACAAGACCTGCTGGATCACCTGGCCACAACAGATGCTCGACGCCAAAGAGCAGAACGGCCTCAAGATCGTGCAGCTGGACCCCCGACTGCGGCCCGCAGGGCCATTTGCCGACCAGTGGTTGCCGCTGAAGCCCTCGACTGACCTGGCGTTTGCATTGGCTCTGTGTCGAGAGCTCATCCGACTGGAGTTTCTGGACAGGCCCTACCTGAAGAAGTTCACCAACAGCCCATATCTGATTGGAGACGACGGGCTTGCTTTGCGCGGAGAGCTCCCAGATGACGCCGAAGAGGATGCAACGGCACCAGAGCTGGTCTGGGATCTCGCCACCGAGCAGGCCGTACCCTTTAATCAGGCCGAAGACCCTGCCCTGACCGGCGAGTTCGAGGTCGATGGTGTGTCAGTCAAGACCGTCTTCCAGCTGTTTACCGAGCACGTCGAGGACTACACACCGGACTGGGCCGCTGAGATCTGCGACATAAGGGCCGAGACCATCACCCAGATCGCTTCTGAGTTTGGCGAAGCTGCCAGCATCGGCTCCACAATCGTGGTCGACGGGGTGGAAGTGCCGTATCGACCAGCGGCGATCATGGCCTACCACATGGCCCAACAGGAACAGGGTTTCCAGGCCCTGCGGGCAATGATCATGGTCTCCATGCTCGTGGGTTCACCCGGAGCAGCCGGCGGTCAACTCGTCGACTTCAAATGGAAAGTCCACAAGAACTACGCGAAGTTCGGGGACCTCTCGGTGAATGAGGGGCCCTACGACTACACGCTCGCCAAGTCCAAGTTCTTCCCGATCAACACCGGCTTCCCAGGCATCGTGGCCAAGGTCATGCAGGATCCAGACAAGTACGAGGTAGAGGACCTTCCCAAGGTCGCGATCCTCCACTACGTCAATCCTCTCACCGCCTTCCCCTCCCAGAAGGACTTCCTCGACACCTACGGGATGTTCGACTTTGTGACTGTCATTACGCCCTGGCTCTCTGAGACAGCCGACTACTTTGCGGACGTCATACTGCCAGCGGCGACGATGGAAAAGTACGAGGGCCCATCCTCGGCTTCGGATCAGTACATCGATGGCAAGACATTGCGCTTGCCG
>VAPK010601135.1_pt1 | contig 10269 bp, 10 predicted proteins | sample 3395031 | NCBI WGS metagenome assembly VAPK01 (sample SAMN08290443, study PRJNA428436) | hydrothermal vent metagenome | isolation source: Deep-sea hydrothermal vent chimney 1 | place: Pacific Ocean: Juan De Fuca Ridge
AAGTAATACACCTAGAATCCAACTAAAATACCACATCCTCTCTCCTAATAAGCTGTATGATTATTTTTTTGAATATGCTCAACTGTTATTTTTCCACGTAATACATGGAAAACCCAACTGGTATAAACCACAATCAACGGTAGAAAAATAACCGTCACCCAAAACAATATATTTAAAGTACCTTGGCTGGAACTGGAGTCCCACACGGTTAACGAACTGTTTAAAGAAATACTTGAAGGAATAAGAAATGGAAACATGGAACATCCTGCTGTCAAGATGACAGCTGAAACAGTAATCGAACTAAAAATAAATGCAGTTCCAGGTCTGTTAATCCTTGTTAGCACCATAGCAATGAATCCTCCAATAAAAGCAGAAGCGGGTACAACCCACAACTCAGGAAAATGTCCATAATTATCAAGCCATAGCCCTGGCCCTCGTTTAACTAATTTAGATAATGGGTTTGAAGGCCCATTAGGAAAAATTTCTGAGGTAATATGATACCCATCCAGAATAAAAATCCAGCACCCGGCTAAAGCAAATAAAAACAAAGTTAAAAATATAGCAACAAAACCTACCTTTTTAGCTCTCTGATTTATTTTACCCACCGTTTTAATTTGCAAAAAAACAGCGCCATGCATTATAAATAAAGACAGACTAACCACTCCACATAACAAAGCAAAAGGATTGAGTAAATCTAAAAAACTACCCAAATAAACAATGCGTAAATCACTTCCTAGTTGAAAGGCAATGCCTGTTAGTAAATTGCCAAAAGCTACACCAAACACCAAAGCAGGCACAAAGCCGCCAACAAACAATGCCTTATCCCAATTGTCTCGCCACTTTTGACTGGGTAATTTGCTTCGATAATCAAAACCTAATGGTCTTAAAAACATAGCAAACAAGGTCAATAACAATGCAAAATACATGCTCGAAAAAGACACGGCATACGCCATGGGCCAAGCCGCAAACAACGCCCCTCCAGCGGAAACAAACCAGACCTGATTCCCTTCCCAGGTAGGCCCTATAGCATTAATAATGACACGTCGTTCATCATCGTTTTTACCCAGAAAAGGCAACAATACGCCTACCCCTAAATCAAAACCACCGGTCACTGCAAAGCCAATGAATAAAGCCCCTAATAACGCCCACCAAATAACTCTTAATGTTTCATAATCAAAAATCATGACGACCTCCCCTCGCCCAATTCGAAATGATAACGATTTTTATGTAAACTGCTTGGACCTAATTTAATATATTTCATCATTAAGAACATTTCGATAACCAGGAACACGGTATACAAAGAGATATACCCTAGTAAACTGAGAATAATATCCCATTCTGTTAACGAAGAGGCACTGAGAAAAGTGGGTAATACCTCCGCAATTGTCCATGGTTGCCGACCAAATTCCGCTACAAACCACCCCGTTTCACAAGCTATCCATGGGAAAGGCATAGAATAAAGACTTAATTTTAAAACCCACTCAGACCTACACTTACGAATTGAGCTAGCAATCACTGCAACGACAAATACCAATAACATGATAAAGCCACTCGCCACCATCACTCGAAATGCCCAGAACAAGGGTGCAACCCTAGGGATAGAGTATTTAACAGCCAATTCAATTTGTTCCTCTGTTGCATCCACTACGTTCTCTGTATAGCGCTTTAACAACAAGCCATAACCCAAATCTTTTTTTACTTTTTCAAATGCCTCTATTAACGCTTGATCACGCTTTCCACTGCGTAATTCCTGTAATAAACCATAGGCCTTCATACCGTTACGGATACGAACTCGATTATTTTCCAGTATTTCCGTCAAACCTATAATGGGAGTATCTATGGACCGCGTGCCTATTAACCCTAAAACCCAGGGAATTTTTATCGCATAATGCGTTTCCATAGCCTCTTGATCAGGCAACCCCACTACGGTAAAAGCAGCAGGAGGTTCTTCTGTGTGCCATTCCGCTTCAATCGCTGCTAATTTGGCTTTTTGCACTTCACCATCGGTATACCCACTTTCATCCCCCAGTACAATGACCGACAGAACAGCTGCCAAACCAAAACCAGCCGCAATGGTAAACGAACGTTGTGCAAATGCAGCATCTCGACCTTTCAACATGTAATAAGCACTTATACCCAAAACAAAAGCTGATGCTGTGGTATAGCCAGCAGCAACTGTATGAACAAATTTAACCTGTGCAGCAGGGTTAAAAATCAGCGCTTCAAAACTGCTAACTTCCATTCGCATGGTCTCAAAATTAAATTCAGCACCTACTGGGTTTTGCATCCAGCCATTAGCAACCAAAATCCATAACGCGGAAAAGTTTGAGCCTAATGCCACTAGCCAGGTAACAACAAGATGCTGGCCCTTAGATAATTTATCCCAGCCAAAAAAGAACAAGCCAACAAAAGTCGATTCCATAAAAAAAGCCATCAAACCTTCAATTGCCAAAGGCGCACCGAACACATCTCCCACATAATGTGAAAAGTAGGACCAGTTCATACCGAACTGAAACTCCATGGTTAACCCTGTTGTCACACCTAACGCAAAATTTATACCGAACAACTTGCCCCAGAACTGGGTCATGTCTTTATATATTTCCCGCCCGGTCATAAGATAGGTCGATTCCATAATCGCCAATATGAAAGACAAACCTATGGTCAAAGGTACAAATAGAAAATGGTATAAAGACGTAATAGCAAATTGCCAGCGAGAGAGTTCAACAACACCTTCTGAAATCATATGTGTCCTTGTAAAAAATAACTATTATTTTTAAAAATACTTAAACTTAGAAAAATCAATTGACTCACAGTTTCCAACACAAGTTCTTGATGACAAAACACTTCACAAATAGATACTCCTGCATAATCTGTATGCATCCCATTAATGTGGATCAATAAAATCCCCGCTTAACCGGATGAGTGACGCTAAATTTTTTTTCCTATATGGAACGGAGGAATTCAAGTTTCACAGGAGCAAAGATCTGTTAAATCACTGTGAAACCAATTTCGTACACTCTAATTCTGCGCCTAATTTATCTTTCTAGATTAAAGAATAGGCGAACTCAGTATGTCTAGCAAGCTAATAGTACTTATCTTTTATATTAATATTAAAAAAAGGTATTTGTTAACAGAAAATAGAAAGCGTATATACTTTAATATCCTAAATATTCGATACCAAGATTAGCTTTTCATTATTTTTTGAAAAAAATTTCTGGCCAGATTAGACTTAGAGTGTTTCTATTTTATAAATATTAAATATGATCATAGTTATCTCCCCTTCAAAAACTTTAGATTTTTCAGCAAATCCCTTCAATACCCACACTCAGCCCAGACATCTGGAGCAAAGTCAGGAATTAATTGAAACGTCTAAACAGCTTAGCCCTGAAGATCTCGCCAGTTTAATGAAAATCAGTGAAAAACTAAGCCAGCTTAACTGGCAGCGTTATCAGGATTTCCAGCAACCTTTTGCCCTGAATAATGCAAAACAAGCTTTATTAGCATTTAAAGGCGATGTATATGGCGGCATAGATTCAGATAATTATACAAAAGAAGATTTTTCATTTGCTCAAAAGCACTTAAGAATTTTATCCGGTTTATATGGTGCACTACGACCATTGGATTTAATTCAGCCCTATCGGTTAGAAATGGGAACACGCCTACAAAATAAACAGGGAAAGAATTTATATGAATTTTGGGGAAGTCAGGTCACTGAATTACTCAATCAAGACCTTAACGATGACCCAACACCCTTACTCATTAACCTGGCATCAAATGAATATTTCAAAGTTATTAAACCAAAGTTATTAGATTCAAAAATATTGACCCTATCTTTTAAAGAAAATAAAGCGGGAGTTTATAAAGTTATAGGTATCCATGCCAAACGAGCCCGAGGTTTAATGACAAATTTTATCATTAAAAATCGCTTAATCGAAGCTGAGCAAATTAAAGCATTTAATGTCAATGATTACGCATATAACGAATCTTTATCCGCAGAAAATGAATGGGTCTTTAGTCGCTCTTAGCCATCGAACCTTTAGCTAACGCCCAAAAATATTGCTACTTAAACATGGCTATCTGTCAAAGATTAAAGCAACAGAAAAACCACCTTGTTTTATTTTAACAAGGGAACCAGCACACGATTCCGTTTAGTACCAATACTCAACTCTGCTGGGGAATCAACAAGAATGCTATAGATTTTATCTTTGTGCAATATATTGGCAGCAGATTTCCCCCAGCTGGAAATCAGAAGTATCAATTATTCTTAGAAATAGCGAATTCAGGATTATTCTTTAGATATTCAGTAACTTTAATCCTAAAAAGTAGACGCCACTGTTGGTACAATTCATAAGCTCAAGTTATATGGTTGTATTGCTTAAAACACAGTAATAAAAACAATACTACTCCCATTTAAACTCTTGTTTCAGTGAAGAGTCTGGACGATATTTAAGCATCATACCTTTTAAAAAATTACGTAATATCTGATCTTTACACTCCCGAAAGTTCTTATGACCTGGCTTACGAAAAAATGCACTTAATTCATGTTTGCTCATGTGCAAATCAGCCAAATCCATAATCTCTAATACATCTTCTGCCTGAAGGTCTAATGCGATTTTTAGTTTTCTAAAAATGATATTATTTGTTAAACGAGTTTCTGGTTTAGGTTGTAGCCCTTCTTTTTTACCTCGTTTTTCGTTTATAAAGCCATTGAGAAAAATTGCCAGCTGACTGTCACTACAATTTTGGCACTCGGGGTCATCCTCCTTTTTTAACCAGTTACAGATTTGTTCCCTAGTCACCTCATGTTCAGCTAAAGCGAATAAATCGATCATCTTCAAATCGTTATAGTCGAAAATATAGCGAATACGGCGTAAAATATCATTATTGGTCACTCTTTGTCCTCAATTAGTAGTCATAGGATTAAATGAATCACAGTTTTTTCGCAAACATCTATCTCCACCACGCTTCCAGAAAATAGACCAATTACCTAGAAATAGACTTCCAATAACATTAGACCCGTAGTTATCGGATAGAAAAATCAGCGTTTATATTTTGTGCTTTCTAGTTCCCTCGGTCTCCGTGGGAACTCATGTAAGGACACTCTGCGTCCAGTGGACGCAAATGCATTCCCACGCGGAGCATCACTGCCATTAAGTTAATGGCGATAAACATAAGGATGTGCTGAGGCGCGAAGCGCATCTTCCGTGAGCCTGATGCGCTTCCTATCGTCAGCACATCCTATGTCAAAATGCTTAACTTAATGGCAGTAACGCGGAGCATGGGAACGAGAATAAAATCTCTCTATCCATCAATGTTATATTGATAGAATACTATCAAATAACATTGGACCTGTCGTTACCTGATGGAAATATCAGCGTTTATATTTTGTGCTAAAAGTAACTAATTCTCATTTTCCGGGTGAATATTTAACATCTATCTTATCCTGTAATATGTACCATAGAGTCAGGTTTTAAAACAAACCTAACCAGCCAGAAGAGGAAGGGGAACAAGGAAGTTTTTTTAATTCTTAGGACTTTATGAACAGGTTAAGGAGAATGTCATGATTAAAAGTGTATTCATCATACTGAGTACTTTCGTCTCGCTGACACTACTTATGTTTATAATCATAATGAGACATCGTGATAGTCATAAAGCAGGTGTTTCAAAATGGGTCAAATCACATTCTGTCTTATTATTTAGTAGTACTAATAAGTAAACGACGTTTGATCCAGTTGAGGATCAAACTTTTTTCAATATCCTCTATAAAACGTTTATCTACAGCCTTGTTAATTTATTAATACAAGTCCAGGTTTAACTCTTTTCCGGATCAGTTGCTTGTATTCTTGCTCTGCTTCTAACCAGTCTGTATTTTCCAAACCTGGTTTAGAAACGCGTTTCAATGACTTATAATAGGCCGCATCTGAAATCCATTTTTCTTTGTTTGATTTATTCTCATTCATAACAGCAGCCAAGACAGCTCTTTATTGACAGAAAAAATAAACCTGTTTATATATCCATAACCCAATTCATCACCCTTGAAGAAATATTCATGAGAATTCCGAAATCCCTTCAACTCGGTTAACAACTTCACTTGAAGCCAGTTCAAGTCCACTTCTGTAACTTTCGCTCGCTTTATCTTTATCACCTTTTTCAATTAACACATCACCCAGCATTTGATAAGCAGCAACTGTAGGCTCAATACCTACACTTTTTGTTAGATATTGTTCCGCTTTTTCCATTTGCTGACATTTAATACTGATTTTCCCTAATATCCTTAATAAAACAGCACTGCCAGAGTGTATAGAAAGCCATTGCTCTGCTGTTTGTAACTGTTTAGAATAATCAGCTGTCTTTACGTTAGCATACAAAACCAGCAAGGTTTCATCCCAGTTTTTTATAATAGCATTAACAATATCTTCCTCAACTTTTGCACCCGCTCCTGCTTCAATCATTGCCGCAAAATAAATAGTAACAATCCCTTGAACGGATTGGATATGCTCAGGAATACTGATCCATAATTGTTGAATTTCATCAGCATCACCTTTTTCTGCCGCTTGTTTTAGCAAACGACTAATAGTTTCGCTTTCCAGCAATTTAACTTCCGCTTCCATCAATACTTTATTTTGATGTAAAGAAGGAATAAGTTTACGCAACGCCTCCCAATCACCAATACGCTGATACGTCTGATGCAACAACTTTAAAACACTAGCATGACCTGAATTAATGGAATGCAATTTAATTAAAGTTTCCAGAGCCTGATCAAACTGATTTGATGATAAATGCAATTCAGCCTGAGTTAAACCTACTGCTATATCTGTATCACCTGATTTCTCAGTTGCTTTCCTAAGATATTCATCTCTTTTTTCTATTGCACCTCGTGATTGAGCGGCTCTGGCTGCCGTCAAATAATGTAACAATGGCGCGCCACTGTTGGAAGCATGTTTAATCAATATTTTTTCTGCTTTTTCCCAGTTTCCTTCTGCTGAGTCTACCAGCCCGGAAATCAATGCTTCTTGAGAACGATTAAACTTAATATTTTTTCCTTTATTTTTCAACTTGGCAGGCAATCGTAATAAAACACCGATCAGCCTGAAAAAAACATACAGCATAAAAAAAATAATCACTTGAGCCACAGCAAAAACAACCACTGAAGTTTCCAGCGACCAATGCCCAAAGCCCATCAGCACATAACCTGAATCATCATATTTTGATAGCCAACCATGAATTAAAAAAGCAGCCGCTATTGCTACACTAAGAGAGAGCAAAAAATAAATAATATTCTTCATAATTTTATCTCTCGTTTAGGGTGTCACTGATTTAACGGGAGCCACTGGTTCAACAGGCACCACAGGTGGTTTAGGTTTAACCTGTACCACTGGCTTAACTTGTATAGCAGGTGTATTTGTCACTTCCCTTGATACAGGCTTAGTCTCTCTTTCTATCTGTGCCTTATCGGTTTCTATACGTAATTTTGTAATATCTTTTAACAGTTTTAATGATTTGCTCACATCAGGAAACTCACCACGTATAGGAATGGCATTTAATCTATCTAATTCTTGCTGAAAATTCTTAGCCGCTACATTTCGGGTGAAATTCTTATTCAACCATTGCTTAGTATCTGCAATACTTGATTGAAATAACGCATCGTTCTGTTGCACTAAAGAAATTTTGATCATTTCCAGCTTAACGCCAAGTTGCAGTCTGATAAATTCGACTTCTTCCTGCGTTATAATTTCTGTCACAGGCTGATCCGAATGCTTTACAGTGACATATCCCTCTAACAAACTTAACGCGGCATTTAAAATACCATGTTCCGCATCTTGTGATTGCTCATGATCATGAACCTGCTTAGATTCTGTAAGGGGCTTACCTGCATACGGCAGCAACACAGCTAATTGTGCTACTTTATCTTTCAAAATTTGAATTGAAGAATACATTCCAACCACATCAGGCAAGCTAACAGTACGTAGCCCAGCAATTTCTTTTGCTATTTGTTCACGTACTTTAAAAACTGCCGAATCGCCACTTTCTCTTAAACGTTGGTCAGCGGCTTCCAAAGCCATACGAGTTGTTTTAACATCCCCCATTAAATGTAATCTTTGATTGGCAACACTTAATAAGTATTCTGCATCTGCAATTAACCAATCACCACGTGTTTTCCCTAGTTGACGCTTCAGCTGACCAACATCAGCAAATAACTCTTTTCGTGTACTATCCAACTTTTCTGTATGCAGTTGAGAAAAATCAGCTAATGTTTTAGTAAAATGGTTATCTTTACCTGTAATATCTTCATTAATTGTGGCAATTTGAGACTGTATACTACCCAATTGAGATTGAAAAACATTAAGCTGTTTACTCACCTCAATCTCTCTCATATCATCCTTATTAATTTCACTACTCTGATCAAGCTGTTTTTCCTTCATCTCTTGTAACAAATAATAGCCACTACCTGCCAATAGCAGAATAAGAATAAAATTAATAATGCCAAAAATAAGCCAACCTATAGACCTTTTTTGAGTATCTTTTACAGGCTTCGGTTGAACCTGTTCATTATTATTATTTTTCTGCTGTTGTTCGCTCAATTCTTCAGCCACTGTATTCCCCATTTTTAGTCATTGAGTTCCTAGACTCAACTTCGCTGTCTTAATAATCGCCGTATCCTCTGGTTCTTCTGTTACAGCGATATGTTTAAATTTGTATTGTTCAGCCAGAGCCTTAATTCTGTTACTGATGACAATGATAGGTATTGCTTGTAAGCTGTCATGCAACTCTTCACCAATCATCGACAACAAGTTTTTTAAAGCCTCTCCACTTGTTATAGTTATTGCATCTAGCTTTCCCTGCTGCAGCATATCCACCACAGTCGAATTATTACAAACTGGGGCTACCCTTGCATAAACTTCCATATATTCTACTGTTGCACCCCGTTCTTGCAAGCTATTGGCTAATGCTTCCCTTCCACCTTTTCCGCGTACAATTAAACAAGATTTACCGTTAACATCCTGCATTTCTTCTGTAGCCAATAGCCCTTCAGTATTAAAGCTGGATTCCGGCACCAAATCAACAGACAAGCCAGCCTGAAGCAATGCTTTTTCTGTCGCTTTGCCGACAGCAACGAGGGCTGTATTTTTCAGTCTGTCTATTTTGCCATCATTCGCCCTGAGAGCAAAATTTACTGCATTGGCACTAATAAAAATAACCCAATCATATTGATCTAATCTATCAAGTTGTTGCCTGATTTTATCATTATCTACAACAACGATCTCAAGCGTTGGAAACCGCACAGGAAACCAACCTTGTTGCTCAATTAAGTGGCATAACCTATCTGCTTGATGCATAGGTCGGGTAACTAATATGTTCACTAATACCCTAATACAAAGCTTGCAAAATTTTATCAGCCCCCTGAGCCAGCAAATCATCAGCAATAGCAATACCTATCTCTTCAGCCTGAGCAAAAGATCCTTGCCGTTCAGCTCGATAAAGTAACTTGCCATCAGGTGAACCCACTAAGCCTCGCATAACCAGCTGATCACCCTGTATTTCGGCAAAACCAGCAATGGGCACCTGGCATCCACCATTTAAACGCGCATTCATGGCTCTTTCAGCAGTAACACGTATGGTAGTTTCTTCATCATCTAATGCTTTTACAAAAGTATTGATGTCACTGTCATCTACCCTGCATTCAATACCTATTGCTCCTTGTCCAATGGCTGGCAAACTAATATCAGTACCCAGACATTCAGTAATCCTATCACCCATTCCTAATCGCTTCAGACCCGCTGAAGCTAATATAATGGCATCGTATTCACCCACATCTAATTTAGCCAAACGGGTATTCACGTTACCTCTTAAAGACAAAATTTCCGCATCAGGAAATTTTTCTTTTATCTGACACTGTCTACGTAAACTGGAAGTTCCAATTTTCGCATTGGCAGGTAAATCACCTAACGAGCTATAGTTATTTGACACGAATGCATCCGTGGGATCTTCACGATTCAAAATGGCTGCCAGATGTAGTCCTTCGGGAAATTCAACAGGCACATCTTTCATTGAATGCACCGCAATATCTGCTGATCCTTCAAGCATGCCCTGCTCTAGCTCTTTTACAAACAAGCCCTTACCCCCTATTTTAGCTAAAGGCGCATCCAGAATTTTATCGCCTTTGGTAACCATTTTGACCAATTCTGTTTTTATCTGTGGAAATAATTTTTCCAGTCTTTCTGCTACATGCTCGGCCTGCCACAATGCCAAAGGGCTTTTACGGGTCGC
>VAPK010641261.1_pt1 | contig 10269 bp, 10 predicted proteins | sample 3395031 | NCBI WGS metagenome assembly VAPK01 (sample SAMN08290443, study PRJNA428436) | hydrothermal vent metagenome | isolation source: Deep-sea hydrothermal vent chimney 1 | place: Pacific Ocean: Juan De Fuca Ridge
TTTTTAACAATGAATTGCTAAAATAGAAAATTTTTAAACATTTCTGGAATGACTTTTGGGTCTACCGATGTAAAAAATATGTTGCTAATGCGTTTAAAAAACACTACTTTTGTACCGCTGATTATTAGATAACCATGGCAAATGAACAATTATTAGTTTCAGGTATAGAATACAAAGTCAGGGAATTAATTGAGTTGAATAATTTGCTAAAAGAGGAAAATAAGAGGCAACAAAAAATGCTGAAGTCGCTTCAGGATGACATGGAGAGGCTTCAGGATGAGTTAGAAGTTAAAAATAATGAGTTTTTAAAACTATCGCTGGCAAAAGCTTTGGAAAGCAAATTCGGTGTTGAGAAAGGGATTGAGATAATTGATCAAATGATTGATGAGGTAGACCGGAGCATTGATGTAATTAGTCAATAAATCATAAAAGTGCAGAAAGATTTATTAAATATTAAAGTAACCATTGCAGGAAGGCCTTATAAAATGAGTGTTACAGCGGAGCAGGAAGAGGGGGCAAGAAAAGCTGCCCAGGTAATAAATGACACAATAAAGGAATTCGCCCACTCGTTTGAATATAAGGATCAACAAGATTTATTGGCCATGGTTGCACTACAAAATGCTGTAGGGAGAATAGAATTAGAAAAAGAGAAAAACTTCAGAGATAAAGAGATGGAGAAAAAGCTGAAGGAAATAGATGAAGTATTAAGTGTTCAATTATCTATGGAGTAGAACGTTCTTTTACAAAGAGATACCCGTGTAATCTTATGTTTGTAAACTCAACACTACAAACTTTGGGGTTAGCTTAGTGGATCGTAGAACAGGCCCGTTTACCTTCGTGGAATTTGCCATAGTGGCAGACGCTGGAAGTTCGAAAATCACGGCTGCCCTATCTATGTCGACAAGGAGTTTACTTTAACTCGACGGTTATGCGGGTTTTTTCTTTTCCGGGTGCTTGCTGGCACAAAACTATTTATCATGGAAAACATAATATTGGTCAGTTTATTTGTACTGGTTTCTTTTACGCTGGGAATTGCCGTAACGTACTTCTTTTTGAAGAAGTCGTTACTCAAGAAAAGCGAGGCGATTCTTATAGAAGCAAAAGAAAAAGCGGAGGTAATCAAAAAAGAAAAAATCCTCCAGGCCAAAGAAAAATTTATAGAACTCAAGTCTGAACACCAAAAAATTATTGACGAAAAAAACAGAAATATTCAGAAGATTGAAAACAGGGCTTTGCAAAAAGAAGCCAGTATTTCTCAAAAACTCCAGGAAATCCAACGTAAAAACAATGAGCTGGAAAAGTCAAAATCCAACTTAAACAATCAATTCAGAGCTCTTGAGAAAAAAGAAGAAGAAGTAGAAAAATTAAAAACTGAACAGATCGGACACCTGGAAAATATTAGCAAACTTTCGGCCAATGAAGCCAAAGAACAATTGATCGAGACCATGAAAGGTAATGCCAAAATGGAAGCCATGGTCATGATTCGCGAAATTACCGAAGAAGCCAGGCTTACCGCAGAAAGGAGTGCTAAGAAGATTGTTATTGAAACAATACAACGCACTGCCGCAGAGCATGCTATTGAAAATACAGTCACCGTTTTCAATATTGCCAGCGAAGACATCAAAGGCCGTATTATAGGTCGTGAGGGGCGTAACATCCGGGCACTGGAAGCCCTAACCGGCGTAGAGATCATCATCGACGACAGTCCCGATGCTATTTTACTTTCGGGCTTTGATCCTATTCGTCGCGAGGTAGCAAGACTTTCTCTTCAGAAGCTCGTTTCCGACGGACGTATTCATCCCGCTCGTATTGAAGAAGTGGTTTCCAAAACTATCAAAGAAGTGGATCAGGAGATCATGGAAACCGGAAAAAGAACGGTTATTGACCTTGGTATTCACAACTTGAATCACGAATTAGTTCGCCTGGTTGGACGTATGCGTTATCGTTCATCTTATGGACAAAACCTGCTGTCGCACTCCATCGAAGTGGCTAACCTTTGTGCTACTATGGCTGCTGAACTGGGGCTAAACCCCAAAAAAGCCAAACGTGCAGGATTGTTGCATGACATCGGCAAGGTTGCTGAAAATGAAGCAGAATTACCTCATGCTTTGCTGGGTATGAAACTGGCGGAAAAACACAAAGAAATGCCTGATGTGTGCAATGCCATTGGCGCACACCACGATGAGATAGAGATGGAAACATTGATCGCTCCCATCGTTCAGGTCTGTGATGCCATTTCCGGTGCACGTCCGGGGGCAAGGCGCGAAGTTGTTGAGGCTTACATTCAACGCCTTAAAAAACTAGAAGAGATGGCACTGACCTATCCGGGAGTTGTTAAGACCTATGCTATTCAGGCAGGACGTGAACTTAGAGTAATCGTTGCTGCCGACAAAGTTTCCGATCAGGAATCTAACAGTTTATCTTTTGACCTTTCAAGGAAGATTCAGGAAGAAATGACCTATCCTGGACAAATTAAAATCACCGTGATTCGGGAGACAAGGTCCATTAATTACGCGAAATAGAGGGAAGTTAAAAATAAACTACTAAGGACTGAAAGTACCATCGTTTTAATTTATAAATGAAATTTATTTTACAATTATAATTGATTTAAGAATATCGGTTAACGAATATCGAATCAAAAATCAATGTTCCTCGTTCTTCAATCAAATAAATGTCAAACAGACCTGCCACAAGCGGGCCTGTGAAAAATATATTTTTTAAAGTAAAAAAAACACCTATAAATCGTCATCCATATCGTTCATCATATCGCCGTTCAAAAAAGAACGGTCTCTTTTCTCAGCAACAATGGTCCAGCTTTCAGGAATTAGTTTCCACTGATTCATAGACTCTGGGGTAACTACTTTTTTGGCTTCAATCCATTTCATCATCATAAAGCGGATATCTTTTTGAGAGCTTTTAATAATATGATTTGCTAACTGATTCTTAGGGATTTTGGCACCTTTGGTAAGCGTTCCACCACCACCATTGCCCTGATATGAGTTGATGGCAACCGTGTAGGTTTTGTTCAGGTCAAACGGCATTCCGTTGCTCATTGAAATGATGTGAACGCGGTCTCCGGGTTTTTTACTCAGATTGATTGTATATCGTATTCCAGCAGCCGAATTGAAATCGTAATAAGGATTGGCAAGCATGGGTTTTCCGTTCCACCGGGAAACCATAATGTGTCCCTTGTCGTTGCGCTTAAACAGTAGCAAGTGGCTGTTTTTACTGGTCATGGTATTGAACCACAGGGAAGCCGAATATTCAATGGCATCCTTTATCTCCCTGCCAGTTAGGGACATCGTATAGAGATAATTCTCATACCTGTAAAGCTTGAACAGATCTCTCACGTAAATGGGGCCTTGTTTGATCCTGGCAGTCATGGAAAGTAATGAAACAATGGATATCTGGGCACCGGTTTTTTCCAGCTGAAGCTGATGTATCAAATCCACAAAAGCAGAAGGCCCGAACAAAGCATCTTCGGCGTAAACACTGTGGGTAAATCTTCCGATGGGGCGATCCACGAATTTTTTAACCTGTTTGAAATCTGCCATAAATCGGTTCATAAAAATACTATCAGGTTGATAATTCTGCATACTTACCAGACTTCCTCTAATTTCTTTCGTGTATTTGCCAGTTTGGGGATTATAATGCAGATGTATATCGGCAAGCGCTACATGCTCGGCATGAGCCCCGGGATCCAGCAACACCGTTTCTTTTTCGTCGGCGTTGGTAACAATTTCGTTGTCGTCTTTGTGGTCGTGGCCAGCAAAAACTACATCAAAACCAGGAACTTCTTTTGCCACGAGTTTGGATGCATCTTCGATGGGTTGTCCCGCTTCATGAAAACCGTAATTTTCATCGGTGCCGGAATGGAATAAACCGATCATCAGATTAGGATGGTCATGTTGTTTTATGTAATTAACCCAATATCTGGCGGTTTTCACCATGCCTTCAAAACGCATTCCCGACCAAATGGATGGCGGGAGCCAATTTGGAATAGAAGGGGTTATCATTCCCAACACGGCAATTTTAAGCCCGTCGCGGTGAATGATGGTATAGGGTTGAAAATAAGGCCTCCCGGTTTTGGTATTCACAGCGTTGGCGGCCATCCAGGGATAATGAAGTTCGTTTCTAAACTTGTCGTAAACTGCATGTCCGGGCTCAATATCGTGATTCCCAACCGTTCCGGCATCATATTTCATGTAATTCATGATAACAGCAAGCTGATGGGTAACCTTCGTGTCAACATAATTATAGTAGTACACAAAAGGCGTTCCCTGTAGGATATCGCCGTTGTCAAGTAAAACAACAGTCTGATTATGATTTGCACGCTCCTGTTTGATATAAGTGTCAACCTGGGCAAGGGAGCCTCGCCGGTTTCGCTGATAAACAAGATCCTGAGGAAACACGCATCCATGCACATCACTGGTTTCCATGATCTTTATGTGAATGTCTTTATTCGGGGTATTCTGGGCAAAGAGTCCTGTCGAGATAAACAGGGCTATCAAAAGGAAATATCTCTTCATTGTAATGTAAAATTTAATATTTTAAACTGCTCTGTGGAATGTTCTTCCATACAACTTTTTGGGAAGGTGTTCCAAAACTTCTTTCACGGTAGCTCTTTTGTAATAATCGTAATTGAATTGCCTGTAAACGATTTTCCCTTTCCGGTTGATGATGAAAGTTGCGGGAATCGGTAGCTGGGCAGCCTCCTGCTCATTTACTTTGCGGATGTCTGTTTTGATTGCTTTCCAAACCATGTCTTGATAGGCTTTGGTTACATTGAAAAGTACATCATAATCATGCATGATCTTATCTGTTGTGTCCGAAATCACGTGAAAACTGACATCATGTTTATGGATGATCCTCTCGGAGTTGGTAAGAGTCTGTGGGCTGACTGCAATAACGGTGGCGCCCTTGGCTGTAAGATATTGAAGGGAATCCTGAAACTTTTGTAGTTGTTTGTTGCACCGGGGGCACCAATAACCACGGTAGAAAAAAAGGACCACAGGGCCTTTCTTAATCAGTTTGTTAAGATCAAGGCGATTGCCATTTTGATCAAACGCATTAGCGGGAGCTTTATCACCGACCTTTAAACCTTGCGGTACAGGCTTACTGGTGTCAATTCCAAATTTTTTGAAATTGACATTCTGGCCTTTTACAACTGATAGTGTAAAAACAAGAAATAGGCTCATAAATACTCTCATAATATCCTGTGATTAGTTTAAGCCGTGAAATTAGGAAATTTTATATTGCCATTTCCCAACAATTTTCTTTTAACCTTAGTGGGAACCTCGTAAAATTTAAATATCAGAATATCAATAAAATGAAATGTATTTACCCGTCAAAACAAGATACGAATGCAACAAATCACAATAGTAAAACAATCCACTATTCATACGAATTGCAGGGAATGCTGCCTGGCAAGGAGGAAACTGATCTCAGATTGAGATTGCACAAATTATTTATTCCAGCTCATGCACGATCAGTCCTGACCTGAGTTTTGGTTCGAACCATGTGGTCTTGGGCGGCATGATTTTTCCGCTGTCTGCGATATTAATAAGTTGATCCATACTTACAGGATAAAGGGCAAAAGCCAATACCATTTCTCCGCTGTCCACTCTTTTTTTCAATTCTCCCAAACCACGAATACCGCCTACGAAATCAATCCTGTCATCAGTGCGAAGGTCTCTGATATCCAAAATAGGATCAAGGACTTGTTTGGTTAGAATGGTAACATCAAGTCCATCAATGGGGTCATTGTCATCGTAAGTATCTGTTTTGGCTGTCAGAGAATAAGCTTCGCCGTCGAGATACATGGTGAAGTTATGCAAATGTCCGGGAGCCATCAGTACTTTGCCAATGGGTTTGATATCAAACCCCTTTTCCAGCATTGAAAGGAATTCATTTTTTGTCAACCCGTTCATATCTCTGATCACACGGTTGTAATCAATGATCGTCAACTGGTTGGCCGGGAAATGCACGGCAAGGAAGTAGTTGTATTCTTCATCCCCGGTGTGGTTGGGATTTGCAATGCGTTTTTCTTTACCAATCAGAGCAGCCGCTGCCGTACGGTGATGACCATCAGCAACGTAAGTAGACGGCAATTTTTCAAAAAGGTCAATGAGACTGTGAATTAGATTCTGATCATTGATCACCCAGAAATGATGCCCGAAACCATCAGCAGTGGTGAAATTATATTCAGGATCATGGTTTCCCACAAAATCAGCAACGATTTTGTCAATCTCATCTACGGAAGAATAGGTAAAAAAGACGGGTTCCATATTCGCGTTCGTAGCACGAACGTGTTTCATACGGTCTTCTTCTTTATCTTTACGTGTCAGCTCGTGCCTTTTGATAACGCCATTCAAATAATCGTCAACGCTGGCGCAACCAACAACACCATACTGGGTTTTCCCGTTCATAGTCTGAGCGTAGATGTAAAGGTATTCTTCATCATCTGCGACCAGCCATTTCTGGTCTCTAAATCGTTTGAAATTTTCCTGTGCTTTTTCGTAAACCATCGGGCTGTAGTGATCCAAATCTTCCGGAAGGTCGATCTCTGGTTTAATTACGTGAAGCAGGGAATAAGGATTGCCTGCTGCCAGCACACGTGCTTCTATAGAGTTGAGAACGTCGTAGGGTGGTGAAGCAAGCTGTGTAACAAGATCTTTCGGGGGCCTAAGTCCTCGGAATGCTTTAAGTACTGCCATAATGTGTCCAAATTATGAGAACCCGGATTTCACTTATGAAATCCGGGTTTTGAGTGTTCAATTAATCTTCCGGGATATAACTTTTGTCAAATGAAACTTCGACGGGGATGTCGTCTTCGTCTCTTCTTGAATGTCCGTTTCCATTGGATCCGTAACCATTCCCGTTTAATCCGTGTCCATTCCCCATGGAACGTTGTAAAGATGAAATGAGTGCACCGAGCATTTTGGTCATCTCCATTAACTGGTTTCTTGACTCATCTTCGTAGGCATCACTCAGAAGGTCCAATCCGTAAGATAAAGTCGTGTAAACCATACATTGGCGGATTGAACTCTTAGCCATGCGCAAATAATAAATAAACTGAGTCTTATTTCTGGCAGAACCTTCTGCAATAAAGAGCGCAATGTTGCGGGCAGCATCGTTAAAACGGATGGCAAGTTGAGTTTTGTCAGTATCAGGAAAGAGCATGGTTACATCTTGCAACCAGGAAACGTAATCGAGTGCTTTGTGATAAATCCTCAAATCTTCAAATCTAAAGAAAGTACCTGAGCGCTCTGGTTTTTCCCCACGTTCATTTCTTTCCATCTTTTCATTTTGATTGTCCATCATAATATTAAATTTTAAAAAAGTTAGTTTCATCGCCCGGAAGCGATGGTTAATCCCTGCATATTTTATTTTTTACCTGCAAGGGATATGTGAATGAAAATTAGTTTACTTTGAAGGTTGTTATCCCTTCTTCAAAAAAGCCAATGATCTGTTTGGCAGCAGCAATGCCGGCATTAATATTGGCTTCTGCAGTCTGGGCGCCCATCTTTTTTGGTGTAAAAAAGCAACGGCTGTCGTAGTCTTTTTCAAGCACTGCTTTGTTGTCCGGGGAAATATCTGATATATAATGGAAGGTTTCGTTTTGTGCAAAGATCTTCAAGAGGTCATCTTCGTTAATCACCTCTTTTCGTGCAGTATTCACCAGTGTAGCGCCTTCTTTCATGTGGGAAAGCAAATCGTAATTAACAGATTTAATGGTGTATTTGTTTGCCGGTAGATGCAAGCTCACAAAATCGCAGGTAGCATATAATTCTGCTGAATTGTCCAATACCTTAACGCCATCAGCTTCAATAGCTTCTTTTGGGACAAATGGGTCGTGAGCATAAACTTCCATACCGAAACCTTTTGCAATGCGGGCTACATTGGAACCTACATTACCGTAAGCATGGATACCTATTTTTTTTCCTTTCAGTTCGCTACCAGCAGTACCATTAAATCCGTTTCTGACCTGGTAAACCAAAAGGCCAAAGATCAACTCGGCGACTGCATTAGAATTTTGTCCGGGGGTATTCATCACAACAACATTTCTTTCGGCTGCTGCTTCAATATCTACATTATCATATCCTGCACCCGCTCTTATCACAATTTTCAGCTTTGGAGCATTTTTTAGGACTTCAAGATCGATAATATCGCTCCTGATAATGATGGCTTCGGCATCTTTAGCCGCTTCAACTAACTCATCATGGTTTTGATATTTTTCAAAAACCTGACAATCGTAACCAGCCTGATCAAGCAGTAATTTAATTTGAGCTACAGCAATTTTGGCAAAAGGCTTTTCCGTAGCGACAAGAACTTTAGGCATTGTATTTTAATTTTAGTAAGTTAAGTATGGGAACGTCAGATTTCCCAATTATTTATTGTTTTTTTCAAATTCTTTCATGCAGGCAACCAGAGCTTCAACACTTTCCATGGGCAAGGCATTGTACAAAGATGCTCTGAATCCGCCAACCGAACGGTGTCCTTTGACCCCGATCATTCCGTTTTGTGTTGCAAAATCAAGGAACGCCTTTTCTTTGTCTTCATGGCCATCACTCATCACAAAGCACACATTCATAATTGACTGATCTTCTTTATTGGGTACCGTCATTTTGAAGAAAGGATTGCGTTCGATTTCTGCATGGAGCAGATCGGTTTTTGCCCTGTTGATCTTGTTCATGGCTTCAACACCGCCCAGGTTTTTCAACCACTTCAGCGTTTGAAGGGCTGCAAAAATTGGCAGGACAGGTGGGGTGTTAAACATACTTTCGCCGTCAACATGTGTTTTGTACATAAACATAGTTGGAATAGGTCTTTGGACCTTTTCCAACATTTCATTTTTGATGATCACGAAAGTAACACCGGCAGGAGCCAGATTTTTCTGAGCGCCACCGTAAATCATAGCATATTTTGAAATATCCACCGAACGGCTGAAAATATCTGACGACATATCAGCAATCAACGGGACGGAAGAATCGAAATCTTCTTTAATCTCAGTTCCGTAAATGGTGTTGTTGGTGGTAATATGAAAATAGTCAGCATCTTTCGGAATAGTAAATCCTTTGGGGATATAGTTGAAATTTTTGTCTTCTGAAGAAGCAACCACTTCAGCTTCTCCAAACAATTTAGCTTCTTTAATGGCTTTTTTCGACCAAGCCCCGGTGTTCAGGTAAACAGCTTTTTTATTCAGAAAGTTAAAAGGAACCATGGCAAACTGAGTGCTGGCGCCACCACCCAGAAACAATACCGAATAACCTTCAGGAATGTTGAGAAGTTCTTTAAAAAGTTGTTGAGCTTCTTCTGCCACAGCAACAAATTCTTTACTCCTGTGGGAGATAGACATGATCGAGATACCTGTTCCGGCAAAATCTGTTAATGCTTTTGCCGTTTGTTCAATGGTAAAATCCGGCAAAATCGAGGGGCCTGCATAAAAATTGTGTACTTTCATGATAAAGCGTTTTTAAATTCCGTAATCCACTGCAAATATATAAAACCCATTGAAAAAAAATATAAAAACAAAAACTTATAATACGTCTAGCCTACCCTTATTTACAGTTGTTTGCCGCGTTTCTGGATATTCTTTCTATTATGAAGAAATATTTGTGAAAAAATAAACAAAGGGCTGATAATCAATGAAGATTAAACTTTCCTTTGACGAGATTTAACCCAAAAATCATCAAATTTTAGATTATTTTAAGACAAAAGTCTATGCATGAGGCAGATATTTCATTCAAAACCCAAAGAGCCTTTTAAAATCGATTGCACTGTATGGATGATCTCTGGAATTTTTTCTTCTATTTCACGGGAAAGCTTCATATCCATGTCTTGTTGCGGGCTGATGGATACTGTGATGAGAAAAATGTGGGGTACTTTTTCCAGTAAATGGGCCGATTCTATCATGTCTTTTAGCCCTAGCTCATGAGTACTGAGTGATTTTGGGAAATCTTTGGAAAACTGGGGCTCTATCACTTTCACTGTACCAACCAGGTCGTTGGTGAGGCTTGCATCTATGATGATCATGTTTTTGAAAGTCTGGAAAAGCGACAGCAGTACAAACCCGCCTGTGCCACCGTCCAAGACTTCAACACCCTCAGGCCAAGTCATTTTTTCAAGAATAGTGGCAGTTCTGACTCCGATTCCTTCATCATTCAGTAAAACATTACCCAACCCTAAAATAATTGTTTTTTCAGGACTCATACACGATTTTTTCCAAACTTACGAAATGTTTTTTAGCTCCTTTAAGGGATGGAAAAA
>VAPK010491642.1_pt1 | contig 10266 bp, 4 predicted proteins | sample 3395031 | NCBI WGS metagenome assembly VAPK01 (sample SAMN08290443, study PRJNA428436) | hydrothermal vent metagenome | isolation source: Deep-sea hydrothermal vent chimney 1 | place: Pacific Ocean: Juan De Fuca Ridge
ACCCCTAATGGCATCATCGGCATTCTTTAGACCCGATGCACCCAGGGCGACATAAGGCGCAAGAATTGATGTCAGACCCGTGTCGTTCACGCTGTCGCTCTGCCATGCGATCTTTCTGCTATTCAGAATCACTTCACGTCCAGCGATAATACCGCTATCACCTGCAAAGATGATACTGCCACTTTCCAGTTCGATGGAGTCAAAGCCACTTTCATTGAGCAGGCCACCGTCCAGCCAGGCAACACCACTGGCTTCATCGGCAACCGCTTCACCCTGTTCGGGTAATTCAATGGCAGACTGTGATTTTTCCTTACTGATTATGATTTTTCGCTCGGTCTGGATAAAGGGATTTGCAGCGCTATTTTTATCAAGTAACGTGCTATTGGTTATTCGGCTTGCATATCCAACTTTTAGACGGCCACCTTCCGCTCCCAGGTTGTCATTCGCCTGACCCAGGAACCTGCCCCCAGGTATAATACCTTCCGCCGCGATCAAACTAACTTCACCGGCATCAGAAGCAACAAGGGTTTCCTGCAGACGTACACCCGGCCCCCGATACGTATCATCCGGCAGATCCAGCAGCGCCGTGGTGCCGGATACATCAATGACAGCGGCATCATCCATAAGAATAAATCCGCGATTTGCCTGTAGTCGGATCTTACCACCGTCATATAATTTTCCATCATGCAAACCAGGAAGCGGACTACTGGTCGGGACAAAGGTGCCCGCCGTCGATAACAGACTCTCAGCACCTAACCAGATCCCCTGCTCGGGAATATAACCCTGGTCAAATCCGCTGGGATTAGTGATAGTCAGAGTGATTTTTCCTGCGGATGCCTCGACGATACCATTCATGTAAAGACTGGTGCTGGAAGTAAAGCTAACCTCGGCACCTACCTCAGTAACAATCCGACTGCCTTTTTGCATCTGAATCGCTTTATCCTGCGACTGAATCTCAGAGGAATCGTAAGTAAAAGCCAGGTTAACCGGCTGACGAATCTCGTCGGCTAAGCGTTGACGGCTTGAGATTGAGGCAACATCAGCGGTACTACTGGTGGTAAACACATCAAGATTATTTAAAACCAGATTTTCCCGTGAGGGTTGCAGTAATACGCCTTCCTCAAGGGTAATGCCGCTTCGATTTGAATTAAATTCATAGCTGGCGAAACCGTGTTCTTCGACGAATGTTTCTGCAATATAAACCGGGGAGGTGCCTAAAGGAGCAGAACTGGGATTTTCAGGCAAGCTCGATGAAAAACGAAATTCATTTGCAGTAAGACTGAGACTACCACTTTCATCGAAGGAAAAACCTTCAATACGACCATCAAGAACCAGGGTGCCCAAACGAAGAACATCCGTTGATGACGATAATGAAACATCGCCCCCCTTGCCTGTCGCAAGCTCGCTATCAGAAGTCAGCCAGGCACCACCGTTGGCACGAATGAGCGAGCCCTCATTCATAATGACATTGGCCAGCTCAGAATTAATGCTTACCTTGCCGGCATCAATAAATACACTTTCAAAATCAGGTACAGGTTTAATAACAGGATTGTCATTAACCCAGCGGCCACTGGTATCAATCAAGGCATTTTCAGTGAGCAGCACATCACCCAGGGTCGCCGTCATATTAACATCAGTGCCGTGGCCGACTATTTTTCCTGCCACCTCGATATTGGTACCTGTCAGAGAAAAACTTCCCCCGTCAGACAATGACAAATCGCTACCATTTGTAATAGTAATTGTGTTTCGGGTGGTGTAGCTGACATTCTGCAGACCATTACGTTTAAAGTAATCAGCCTCAATGATCAAAGGACTATCTGTAGAAGAAGTCTCTTCCTCACTGGATTCAAGTGCATCCAGATTGGCTCGGTTTAATTCCTTATTATTCTGGAATACCAGGGTCTGGTAGTTCTGGCCTCTATAGGAAAGATCGACGTTCAGACTGCCGCCGGCGGCACGCTGAAAATCAATACGCTGGCGACGACCATTAATGGTATTTGCAATAATATTGCCATCCTGAACCAGTTTATGGGCATTGATATTAAAAGTCCCTGCGGCCTTTCCATCCATATAGGCCGGTTCAAAACGTCCACGACCAAAGGCACCGGCAACCTTCCAGGTTTTGGTTATGCCCCATTTTTTATACTCTTTGCTGACATAGCCCAATATGTCAACATATTCCATATCAGGATTCGCACTGCCTATATCATAGATTATATTGTCTGCACCGATCAGCTGAGTGGTACTGATATAACCGGCTTTAAAGGGTATCGCACCACCGGAAATATTCACCTCCGACCCTTCACTCAAAATCACACTGCCCTGGGAAGAGAAGTTTACGATTCCACCTTCGACACTCCGCTCTTCAACAGTGCTCTTAATCCCATCCAGCGCCGGCTGAATATTAGCCAGGGAGGTACCTTCACGAATATCAATGCGAAGCTTCTTACCATGCAGGAAACCATTTTTCTGCACTAGCGTATCGGCAAATTCAGCCCCCCGGGTTTCCACTTCGATGACATTGCTTTCCATCGATTTTTCAGATGAAATCAGGCCTGACACATCGATAATGGCTGTAGGATCCATAGTGATGTTACTGCTATTTTCAACATCCAGATATTCAGGCCGATTAGGTGTTTCTGTTGCAATAACATCAACGCGTCCAGATGGTACATAGACCAACGAATCAGCTTCAAAATGAACACTTTGCCCCATAATCTCGACCAGGGAAACGGGTTGTGCCTGTTCTGCAATGACGGTATTTGTATCTTCGATTTCCGGTTTAATCTCGGTAACACTATCTGCACCCAGGGTAACTTTTGACACCGTTCCCAGACCATCACCTAGATCAGTAGCGCGAGTTGTTGTGGTCGACACAAGCACCCGCTTATCACCGCCACCAGGTTGCTCCATCCCATTTTCTCTTGCCAGCAGGCGAATACTGCCGTTGAGCAGAACACTGGTGCTAGCCGAAATTAATCCTTGTTGGTTTACCGCAAAGCCCATCAAGGTTGTATTACCACGAGGCGTGAAAATATTTCCGGCATTACTGACTTCTCCCCCCGTTCCTATTTCTACTAACAGCCCCTGAATAGTGCTTTCTGTATCGGTCTCCTGCAAATAGACCTTATCTGTCGCCGCCGCCATTAAAACCTGGCCATCGGGACTGGTAATGGTTCCATTGTTAATGATTTCGGGGGCCACCATGATCACGCGACCACCATTATCGGTATTAATCTGCGCACCTTGATCGACATGAATGCTAATCTTAAAACGATTACCATCCGTATCAAGAACATAGTCACCTGTATTCGGATCACGCAAATAGACATCGCCATTGCCGGTAAATGCCGCGCTGGCATCATTATCAAATACCTTGGTAATGCCGCGATTAAAGACATCATCAGAAATGTTCAGCGTGGACACCACCAGTGAATTCACATCGACAACAGAGTTAGCCCCAAACAAAAAACCATTATTATTGATTAAATAAATCTGACCATTGGCTTTCAATGTGCCCAATATTTTCGAGGGGGAAGCCGAGTTGACAATCCTGTTCAAGGCAATCGAGTTACTGTTCGGTTGTTTGAACTCCACCAGATGGCTAACATCAATATCAAAGGAATCCCAGCTGAGAATGACTCTACCTTCGGTTTGTTTAATGGTCAGGGTTTTATCCGAGAACTGTGCATCCGTACTACCTGAACGCCAGAGATCCGCATTAACTCGCGACCAGCCACTGGCCGATGAAACGCGGGGTAAGGGGCTGCGTGCGGTCGCCCAGGCACCGGCAGGTTTTGGTAGGGGCAAGGCCGCGTTAGCGTGTGAAACCAGGCTTAAACTCCCCAGTACAATAGAACCTGCCATCAACATGCGAATATTGGTGCTCAGTAATCGCAAGCTCAGCCGGGTCTGTTTAGCTGTGCTTGTATTTGTTTTCGATTTTCTGTTTTTTGGCAAATTCATTTTATTACTCCAAAGGCAATCAGCCTGGGTCTTTCTATATTAATTTACATCTGTTGGGCTTCGTTTTACTCAACCCAACCTACTTACTACTTACAAAATAAATAATCCGTAGGTTGGTGCTGAACGAAGTGAAGCCCAATAGCAAGAACTAAAACTCATAGGCCAGACGGAAATGCACACGCACATCCCCTTTCTCTACTTTACTGATAGCTTTAAACGGATAACCTGCATCCACTGCCATATTCAGATAACCTGCTTTCAGACGCAGACCAACCCCACTACTGGAAAGTTCATAACCGGTCGGCTGATCAGGTAATGGCTGCAACACCCACATTTTTGATGCCTCGATAAACCAGAGCGCATAAAAATCTTTTACTTTTTTCCAGTCCTTACTGCCCAGATACGGGCTATGTAATTCCAGCGAACCCTGTACACCATTATCACCCAGCGCCTGTGATTCATAATAACCACGTACGCTTTCTGAACCACCCGCTGTGAACTGTTCATTACTGATCAAAGGCGAATCTGAATATTGCCCGGCAACTTTTATCTTGCCCTGAAACCCTGCCGCAATGGGGAAGCGATGTTGAATATCACCGCTGAGATAAATAAAGTTGGCTTTAGAAAAAATACGCTTATTATTGAATTCCACCTGATCATTCAGACCCCGTATGCCGAATGTCGTGCCGATACCATAACTGGTAATGCTACGTTTATTACGTTGAGTTAAGTCATAGCGAAATGAAAAAGGGTAATAAGTGATAGGAGTATTCTGAGTATCAGAGCCAATCAGGTTCAGGCCTTCCTTGAAATTTTTATAATCTATGCCATAGGTCAGGCTATGAAAATATTCACGACTACCTTCCAGTGGCATCACTACCCGACCACCGGCAATGATACCCTTGCCAATCACATCCAGTGCCCCAGCGCTGGCTATTTCCGTATCGGAATCAGAGCGTACCGCATACAGCGCGATACGGGTTCCGGATTTCTGTAGAGGGAAAACATAGGTCCCGCCCATGACTTTAACCTCATCCCGATTTTCCGGTGAAGCCTGGTATTGTAATGAGACGCTGTGAAAACGCTGCCAAAGATTATCGTAACGGATCAAACCCACCGTTCGTGTTCGTGTGGTATTTTCTGTATTACGGCCATTGACTTCAAGACTACCATGCAGAGGCAATTTATCTTTGACTTTAAGCTCAACTTCCAACGTGCCCGGTTCACGTCCCGGTCGCATGATGGGCGTGATTGAACGATCCGGGCTTTGCTGATTCATTCCTGCCATCTGCTCTTTAACATCCGGCAGGTAAGGGATGTTATCCTTCGCCAGTGCAGGCACCTGATCGCGTATTTCACTCAGAAGATAGTAATGCGAACCGGTGATTTTTAATCGATCCACCCGCCCCTCGGTAACCCGTAAACGCACAATGCCATTCACCACATTCTGCTCCGGTATATCCACCAGCACCGTGGGATAACCCAGATTACGATATTCCGATTCCAGCATGGCGCGCGCCTGCTCGATATCTTTAATAGTTTTATTCGGGCCAAGAAAAGAATAGACAATACGTTCCAGCCGAGTCTGTTCCAACAGAGTATTGCCTTCTACCCGGAATTCCTGAATATCCATGAGAAGGGGGGCGGCTTCTGCTTTAGCCGTCGTGGTATTTTCAGCAGCAGTCGTAGCAACCGGCTCAGCACTGACTTGAGCATTATAAAACCAGAGAGACAACAACAATGGCATAAACAACAACGAGTAACTTTTAGCCTTTGTTTTTACTACTACAACAAAATCGAACAATGAAGAACCCTCAACTAGTAAAAGTATTTAAAAACCACAAAACAGACAAAGCCAGCCTCCCTTACAGGGGCTGACTCTGCTTCCTTTCCCTGTTTTCAAGCTAAATTTCATAGCATGGAACAGGCTATTCCTTTTCAGTTCACAACTTATTAAAGCTGACTGCTCTGATAACTACCGTTTATAACCGGTACAACACAGTTATCAGGGTTCCCTTTAACTGCATGACTATAAGGTATAACAGGGGCAATCAAATCCAGAACTCCATCCGCTGCAGGTGCAAAGTTGGTACTCACGGCCATAAAACCAGCCTGCCCCCATGTGTGTTGAAATTGCTTGTTTAAATCAGCAAGAATGTCCGGACGACCAATCAGAGTGCTAAATTCTTCAATGAACTTCAGCTTATTCGCAGTTGGACCATTATAAGCTTGCCTACGCCATTGAATAGTTGACTCTACCCAACCGTTATATTTTCCATTGGCCGCATTTTCCAGTGTCGGCGCAACCCCATCAATTTTTATAAAACGAAAGTCATCGATCAAATCAATGTTTTGATGTGCTGTACTATAATTATGGATGCCAAGTGCCCAGGCCGTTTGACTGTAACCTGCTCCATTATTTGCATCATTCAGACACTGCGTCATATTCCCTGATCCTGAATTTTCAACCACAATCGGCCCATAGAAAACACTATTCGGTGCAGTAACCGGAGTTGCTGCGCCAGCAAAACAGGGGTAATTCAAAAACTGTGCATTCACTTGCACCTGATTATCAGCCCCATCAATACCGCGGCAATATCTAACTTTTGTATCATCGGGCATACGAGTAACCGCATCCGTCAAAGCAACACTGGAACCCTTTACATCAAGCTTGAAGACAGACCAGTTTCTAACCTTACCGGTCATAATTGAAGCCACCTGGCGCTTACTCAAACTGGGCATACAGGCTTCAGATTCACGTGGCTCAGATAGTGGGTTGAAATCCACTGCATTTGGATCAGCCGTATACGTTGTACAGATAGTATTTCCCGGAAATTGAACTTCCTGTAATGCATCGCGCAAGTTAGTGCTTACCGGGACTGCAAAAACAAATGCGGCTACTGCCTTGACTACCAGCTTGTCAGCGACATCTCTTGCACTAACTGGAGAATAATAATAAGGCGTATTAACGCCGACATACATTTCAGGATTGAACACCGATATTCCCAGGTCAGGGACAGTTTGTAGCAGATTACCTGTAAGGGGATCATTATCAGAATCCGGCGTGATATCACAACGCCAGAAGTTTTCACCACGGGCTAAATCGGGCGCGGCACAGTTGCCGTTATAAATATTCATCGCATCAATGGCCACTTCATCGATAAGCGGATTAAGCCCCTTATGCGAGCCGCCATAAGAAGTTTTATGAAATAGAACTCGCGGCATGCTGATAGAAAACTCAGGGAATCGGGTAGTATCAAGCGTACAGAAATAGGCTGTGTGTGCCCTACCCGGGTTAGCCGGATTTACATTATCTTTGAACACATCCAGATCAACAGGATTACCATTAGCATCGCTAACACAAAAACCGGGGGCTCCGGTATGATTATCAAACACCTGATAGATAGCATCATTCAAAATAGACGAACCGGACATAAATATTTCAATGTCTGGGGTTGATGTCGGTGATAATGCGTCGCTACTACCGGATATAAACATAATATTCACTACAACTATAATTTGCCTGAGCTTAATATTCATTTTGGCTTCCCTGTTATTTTTGCTTTTGCGTTTAACTTCCTTAATATTTCTTCGAATAATTTATGAACAGTAGTAATAACAAAGTCAGCCCCCCTTGCAGGGGGCTGACTTCGCTTCCTTTCATCTGCTTTACACCACATTGCATGGTGTAAAGCAGTTTATTCCTTTTCAGGATGCTGCGCAGCTGGCGATTAAAATCCAGCCGTACAGCGACCCGAGATACGCAGCTTAGAGCTGGCTGTTCTGATAAGCATCGTTAACAACCGGTACTACACAGTTATCCAGCTTGCCTTTAGGAGCATGAGTATAAGGAATAACCGGTGCAGCCAGATCCAGAGTACCTGTAGTAGAAGGCGCAAAATTGGTGCTCACTGCCATATAACCTGCATCACCCCAGGTATGTTTGAAGCTGGCATTCAGACCGGCAATAGTAGTGGGTGTGCTGGCCTGAGCCGCGATGGTTTCAATCACAACCAGTGAATCACCGGTAGGACCATTGCTGGTGGTATTACGCCACTGGAAAGTCTGCTCAGCCCAATCGAGATACTTGCCACTAGCAGCATTTTCCAAGGTAGGAGCAATGCCATTGACCTTGATGAAGCGATAATCATCCGCCAGATCAGCATTTTTCTCGGTGGACTGTGTGCCCAGCGCCCAGGCTGCAGTATGTAAATTTGTACCGTTGTTGAAATCATTCAGGCAAGTACTCATATCACCCGAACCGGAATTCTCCTGCACAAGCGGACCGAGGAAAGGATTACCCGGATCAACAACAGGTGCCAGTGCACCGGCTGTACAAGGGTAGTTCAGGAACTTGGCATTCTGTTGCGCCTGGGTGCCTGAACCATTAACACGGCGACAGTAGGTAACCTTGGTGCTGTCCGGCACACTGCTAACAATGCTGGGATCAGTCAGAGAAACGCCGTTGATCTTGAATGCACCCCAGTTCTGAATTCTACCGGAGATGATCGAAGCCACCTGGTTGCGGGTCAGGCTGGGCATGCAGGCTTCGCTTTCGCGAGGCTCAGTTAAGGCATCAAACGCAGGGTTAACAGTTCCATCAGCCAGGGTAGGAGCAACGGCATATGTAGTACAGGTCGTGTTACCCGGGAATTGAGCTTCCTGCAGGGCGTTACGCAAAGTCGTTGTAACAGGCACGCCAAAGACCAGGGCGGCGGCAGCCTTGACGACCATTTTGTTACCCACGGTAACGGCATTAACTTCATTATTACCGGCTGGGGTATTCTCACCAACAAACATTTCCGGGTTAACATCAGAAACACCGGCATCAGAGACAACCAGGTTCAGGTTACCAGTCTGGGTCACACCATCTGCTGCAAATTCAGTGATATCACAGCGATAGTAAGTTTCACCCGCTGCGGTATCCGGTGCGGTGCAGTTAGCATTATTGATATTCATAGCATTAATCGCCACTTCATCGATAACTGGATTCACACCCTGGGCTGAACCACCTTTGGAGCGCTTGTGAAACAATACATTAGGCGCAGTAAGTGTCAGATTAGGTACCTTGGCATTATCAAGAGTACAGTAATAAGCGGTATGAGCCTTACCCGGTTTAGATGAATTGGAATTGTCTTTAAAGGTATCCAGAGTTCCTGCGACGCACATATCAGAGAACAGGGCTTTGATAGCCTTATCCTGGGCAGAAGCACCTGACATGAAAATTTCAAGATCCGGTGTAGTAGTTGGGCTAATGGCAAAGACAGAGCCAGACAGCAGAACGGCAGATACGGCCGTTGCGATTTGTTTAAGTTTCATTTTCGTTTCCTTAATTAATATAGAATAAATTCTAATTGGGATTTTAATTAACCAGTAATCTACAAAGGTGTAGATTACTGGTATAAACAAATAATCTTAGGCTTTACGGCGACGAGCAACGCTCACCAGACCCAGTAAACCAGAGCCAAACAACCAGACAGCGGCAGGAACAGGAACGGCAGAAACAGGTGCATAAGTCAACTGGCCAGTGCTGGTCAGAAGCCAGACATTAGGCAGCTCGGTGACTACGCCGGTAGCATAATCAGAAGCAATACCCGCAAAATAAAATGGTGAGGTATTATCGATAGCCGTGGTGGTGACAAAAGGTGAACCACCAGCATTAACACTCCAGGTGGCATCCCCAGCGTAACCGGTGTCGCCAGGAACAGCATAACCAGACAAATTCAAGCTAGGATCCAACACGTCACCGGCAGCGGTATTAGATTTCCCCGCCATAACGTCGATAGAAGTAACAACGCTACCGATCATGGCTTGCGTTGCGTTGCCCAACAGAACAGTATCGATACTTGAGCTTGAAGTAATGACAACACCATAGGTTGATGCAACCTGGAAGGAATCATCACCACCGGCAATCGCATAAATCGTATCGCTGTTGTTCAAGAAGGGCGCAAAATTGGCATCATTGCTCAAATCATAGCTCAGGGTCATGCTGGGATTAGCCAGAAAATCCCGTTGCAGGATACCCAGATCCAGGGCATAGGACTGCTGACCAACCATGTCCCATGCCGTCATGAATAGTTCACCTGAACCTACAGTGCCATTACTCTGCAAAATAGCCGCATTCGCTGTGCCACTCATGGCCATAACAACTGATGCTGCAAGAATTTTCATTGATGTTTTCATTTATTATCTCCGTAAATTAAAAAATTTTTTCCTACCGTCCCCACTCGCGCTCAAGCACACAGCGAAGGTTTACTGCCCGTTTCTTAGATGTCCCCTGCGACATCCGGGTTTCTGCGT
>VAPK010373773.1_pt1 | contig 10262 bp, 12 predicted proteins | sample 3395031 | NCBI WGS metagenome assembly VAPK01 (sample SAMN08290443, study PRJNA428436) | hydrothermal vent metagenome | isolation source: Deep-sea hydrothermal vent chimney 1 | place: Pacific Ocean: Juan De Fuca Ridge
CAAAATTTATCAGGGTCGAGTGTTTGCTCCAGTTCTTTTATTGAACGGCGTATAACACGTTTCTCATCCGATGTTACGACGACAGTGTATTTGTCCTCAGCGTGAAAGTAATCAACATCATCGACACACAGCATTGTGGTTTCCTCTTGCTGGGAGACCGGCAACCATTGAAGAAAATTTTGTACGGGTTGAATGTTTTTCAACAGTTGATTTAATACTGCCGATAATTCTTGAGAATTTGTTTGTGGTATATTCAGTGATCGATTCTGTAACCGAAGTACGGTTTTTCGCAAACGTTTGCTCGACACTGGTTTGAGCAAATAGTCGATGGCAGCGTTGTCGAATGCATCTATCGCGTATTGATCAAAGGCGGTGACAAAAACCCATTCGCATGCGCCTTTTTCCTGGGTTGCTACTTGCAGACCGGTTAGGCCGGGCATACGAATATCGAGAAATGCGATATCGGGTTGCAGCTTGCGTATCAGTGTTACAGCTTGAAGTCCGTTTTTCGCTTCACCGACGATGTTGAGTTGTGGCCATACTTCGCCAAGCGCCGTTTTCAGCTGTGCGCGTAAAACGGTTTCGTCATCTGCAATGATAGCCGTTTTAATCATAATTGTTTTTTTGTAACTGTTGTCGGTAACTGTTATTGGTGACTGCAGGTATGGAAAATGACGCGCTAACGCCAGCAGGTGTGTTGTCTGTTATCGTCAATTTGGATTTTTCGCCAAATAGTGATAATAAGCGTGCCCGTATATTACTAAGACCGACGCCGGATATTGTGTTTTGTTGGAACCCGAGTCCGGTATCAGTGACATTCAATGTCAGCATATTATTATCGGCGCGAGCACTAATGGTCACCTCTCCACCATCAACCTTGGGTTCCAACCCGTGTTTTACTGCGTTTTCTACCAATGGTTGTAACAGTAAAGGCGGTAAATTTGTGTCCATAAGATTATCTGCTACGTCAATGCGGTAGTTCAAACGTTTACCCATACGGATAGACTGTATATCCAAGTAGATTCGAAGTAAATCCAGTTCTTCAGCCAGCGTCGTATCTGCCTGCCGGGTGCGCTTCAATGTAATACGCAGATACTGGGTCAGCTTATCCAACATGATTTTGGCATTTTCTACATCACTGTCCATCAAACCCAGCACATTGGACAGCGTATTAAACAGAAAATGAGGTTCGATTTGTGCTTGTAATAGTTTTAGGTTTGCTTCGATGAGTTGTTGTTGGTTGCGTAAACGTAAAATATTTTCTTCTTGCAATACCGACTGTGATTCTGCCATTTTGTGACGAGAATAAAAATAATATGACACGGCCGTGCCAAACACAACGGTGGACGCTGTTACTACAAGTAAATTACTGTTGGTGGTAAAAAGATTTTCACCAGCGATTAATGCGCCACTACCAATGCCGATAATCGCACCTATCGGTGTACCAATGACATAGGGAGTGGGGGATGTTTTGCCGCCAAATTTTAGCTTGCTGCTGATTTGGATACTGAAAAAGATGCCCAAGCTAATGGATTGTACGTAAGTGAATACGACCCATATCTTGGGGCGGCCCAGGAAGACAGTGAGAAATAATGTAATCAGGCAGCCAAAAAATAAAACCAGTAACAAATCACGGAAAAAATGCGGTGGTAGTTCTAAGTGATTCAAAATTGCGCGGGTCATAGCAATGGTATTGTCCAACGCCACAAAAAATAGACGAGTTTGTTTTTGTTTACGCTATTATAAACCGAATCCGATTTACCACCGAACAATCGCAACCCCCATTGTAAACGGTGATTATTTCCTTGTTGTGTGACGACAGCGGTCACTACCCAGCCGTTATCCGCAGGTGTCACAAGTCCTTCAATCGCGCTGGACCAGTCGAATTTTTCATAACTGATGCGTAAAAAAAGGTTTTGGCGTTGTATTGATGTTTGCTGAAAAACAACGCTATTAGCATTGATATTATTGTAAATTGCTTCATCCATCGTAGCATTAATACCGGTCAATTGTTGTTGGGCCACTGTTAGGTCACGCAGTGCGAGCCATTGACGACGGGAATACGCATTTTTATCGTACCACATTTCGCCGATCAGCGAGATACCCGCAAGTGTTGTCCAGGTGAAACCGAATAAAGCCTTGCCACCGTTATGCAAGGTGTGTAATTGCATAGGATCCTCACTGAGTAGTGGCGATTGCGGATTTTCTATTAGCCGGTTAAGTCGTTTTGCGTAACGGCGCTGATATAGAAACGACCCGTGCAACTCCAAACTCTCATTCACAACGTTTGCAAATCCACCACCTATCTCCGTATGGTTTTCTTTACTGATGCGTATGACACTGTGGATATCGGCAGATTGCCACGCAGTTTGATATTTTAGTGCTAACGCACTTTCGGCTGCTTCATTGCCGAACGTGCCGTGTGACGGTGGTGTATATAGCACGGTGAGTGCCCAACTAGCCGCAAAGTGGTCCCACGACAGCAGTGGCACACCTTCTATAGTTTGATCATAAAGGCGACGGCGATTTTCTTTTTGAACCACATCCAGTGGTCGAAAGCCATAGCCAACACCCCAACTCAAGCGTTTTTTGCCGATGCTCAAATCCTGTTCCGCGACAGTAAAGTCATAATAGAATTCGTTAAATTGTGTGTCATAACGCTTTTCGTCATCGTCCTGCAATGTGGCGCGGGCTTCGGCAGCAAGATTAACACCGCTACGACTGTAGGTAATGTTCAATAAATTCGTGATATTTTGCCGCTTGTTTTCGCGAAATGGTTTTGGGATAAAAAAGGCACTTGATTGATTAAAATCTGTATATGCAGGCACACCTTGCCAGGAAACAGTGGTATTAACAGCGGACACCGTACAGTCTGAATACAGTATAAAAAACGGTACGAAAACCAGTTGAATGTTAAGAACGAAGTAAATATCATAAATTTTCTTCCAGCGCACGGGTTAGAAAACAATTCCTATACCCAGTTCCAAACTGGTTGTTGAGATTCTTTCATCGTCAAAAATCACATCCTGTCGTAAACGGGTGGAAAGAAAAAAATTCTTTTGTGAACCCTTCTTTTGTGAACCCATTGAGAATAAGAAGTCTTTCCCCAGTGAAGTGCGAAATCCAAATGGATTGCGATCGCGTGCACCTCTGGATAAATGGCCAACCGTGCCAACTTGCCCTGTCATACCCCAAAACGCAGCCTCTGTTATGATGCCAATCGTGTCATATTCAAAATCGCCATTGTCACTTTTAAATGCATTTGTGCGTCCCAACTCGATTCCCCAGCCGCGATGATGTTTATCTCCTGCTGGGAAATTCATAAACTGAATTAAAAAATGCGTATTTCTTTTTTTAAGGCCTGGCACGTCAAAGTCAGTACTGGTGGTACCAAAACCTGACAATAGTCTCAGTTTAAATTGATCAGCGAACGCAGTTGTGCTAACCAGCAGCGTTCCGAAAAGGCTTGTGAAGAAAACAAAGGATAAAATTTTAAATATTTTCATGATGTGTATACAATTCATATTTACCATCCGTCCATGTTGTTACGCACTAAAAATGCTGGATTGTAGAATTTGTCGGGAATATCGCGCTCCGTAATAGAACGATAATAGATGACAGTACGTTGAGAGGTTTGTATCCGGTCCATCAACGTCATGGAGGTAATCTGTCTGCGGTCTTCACGTTGCTCAAGCGTAAACGTTGCCTGTTTGGCCAGTTTGCCCGATGCTAAATATAGATCGGCCTGAACCGGCCAATAACCATCGCGCGCCACATAAAGTTCAATGCGTGCGTAGGTCGCACCGGTACGTGTGCTTTGCAGTTCAAGCAGCAGACAGGGTATTTCATTAACGATTTTATGATCTGAGATAATCCGTCCGTGATAATCTTCACTCCATGTCATTGTGGCGATATCCCCGGTAGCGGCCTCTCCCAACAAACGTTGCATCGGCGTAATGCGGATCGGTCGTTTACTGCGTGGCATGAACAGGTAATATCTGTCATCCAACATCAGTACTTTTTGTCCAAGATCAGCAGCAGATTTAAATAGCACCAGAGAACGTCGACCGGGTTTGATGTAGACGCTGAATTTACGTTGTTTACTGAGTTGTCCGTCTTTGAATAGCTCAACTTCGCTTTCCACCTGCACAGCGCCGAACGGAAGACGAAAACTGTCCGCTTTTTGCAAGATGGATTTTACATCGTCTGCATGACTGATCGCTGCGAACGTGAATAAAAGGAACGACAGTGTGATCGATTTATACATGGGTTAACGCCTCAACAATCGGGCGTCGTGCGACTTTCCGGCTTGTCCACCATGCGGCCAGCATGCAAAGCACAATAATAACGATGGATGTATTAAAATAGAGCATTGGTTCAATATATATCGTTAGCGGATAACTCTCCGAGCGCGCCGGGGGAGGGGGCATTTGCAGATCAAGAAAATGAACGCTTATTGAAGTCAGCGCGGCTGCGGTGACACCCAGCAATGCTCCGCTTATACCAATAATTGATCCTTCGAGAACAAAGTTGCGAACAATTTCTTGTGGTTTAGTACCCATCGCGCGCAGCGTACCGATTTCTCGGGTACGTTCGACGATGGTCATCGACAGCGTGTTGGATACGGCAAAAAAAACCATCGCGACGATAACAGCACCCAACATGCCAAAAATGCGGTTGTAAAGATCGCGTACTGAAAAGTAGTAGCTGGCTTGCTTCCACCACGGTTGCAGTGCCAGGTCATCAAGGTCTGTGGCGAGTTCCGACTGCATTGCATTGGTTGCGGTTGTATCGAAGAGATAGACAGACAACGTGCTTATTTTTTTTGTACGAATCAGCGATTGTGCGGCATTCAAAGGTAGCAGTAACATGCGCTTGTCGATTTCCGGCACACCGATAGAAAAGATCCCCTGTACTTCAACATCGATGGCGTTGAGAGCACCATCCGTCGTATTACTTAACAAAGTCAGGGAGTCGCCAGGTTTAGCGCGTAAATGTTTTGCCAGACCGATGGCTAACATAACAGGTGGGTCGCGTTCAGGATTTTGTTTGCGGCTAAGTACTTTCCCGCTAATAAGTTTGAAAAAAGGCCCGCGTACAGTAAATTCCTTTGCAGGATCGACGCCGGTGGCGATGAATACGGTAGATTTTTCACCGTTACTAATGATGCCTGATAATTGTAAACGCGGTATCGCACTCTTTACATGCTCGTGTGTGAGTAGCTTTTTAGATAGCGTGTGATAGTTAGCAAGTCCGAATTCCATTGGGGTGGATTCTTCGTTATCAAAGTAGTCACGATGCCCGATAACGATATGACCGGAATCCCGTGCGCTCATTTCACGCAACGAGTCGTATGTGTAGAGTCCGAATCCCCCGGCAACCAGAATAGCCGAAGTACCCCCTGCGTTTATCAAAATAGTGATCAACGTACGCCGACGGTTACGCATGACATTTCTGAATGCAAAGATTAACCAGCGCATCGTAGTGTCCCGTCTTCGAGATAAATTATACGATTACAGCGTTGCGCCATTCGAACGTCGTGTGTGGCGATCAAAAAGGTTGTACCGTACTCTTCGCCGAGTGAATGCATGAGGTCGATAACCTGGGTTGCCGTCGCACTGTCCAGGTTGGCAGTGGGTTCATCAGCGATTACCAGTGGTGGGTTTTTGATCAACGTACGGGCGACCGCGACACGTTGACGTTGTCCACCGGAAAGATGGTCAGGCAATTTACGCGCATGGGCGGCAAGTCCCACCCGTTCTAATAACGTATTCACCTGCTTGCGGCGTTGCGTGGCAGACACGCCATTTAGAAGCAGCGGATATTCAATGTTTTCCACTACGTTCATTACTGGGATTAGATTAAATTCCTGAAATACAAAACCGATTTTGTGACGGCGTATTTGGGTTAACTGTGCATCTGACATCGCCGAGACTGACTTGCCTTCGAAGAGCAGCTTTCCGTCGGTATGGCGGTCGAGGAGGCCGCAGATATTCAGTAGGGTGCTTTTACCACTACCCGACGGGCCTTGTAACGCGGTAAGTTCTCCAACGTGTACAGTGAGATCAACGTGTCGAAGTGCCATTACTCGATCATTACCATCAAGGTAGTATTTTGAAAGCGATGTTAGCTCCAGCAGGTTGCTCATTCTTCTTCGTCTTCCGACTCCTGGTCAAGTTTTATCTCTTGCAGGCGTTTGCGTGCCATAGTCGCGAACCGGTTACCTGCATCAATCGAAATGACTTTTTGTAAATTATCTAACTCGGACTTAATATTGTCTTCACGTTGTGCAATCTGCGCTGCCTGAAAATAAATACGTGATTGAGTCGCGGGGGGGGTCAAAGCATACGCGTCGTCATCGAATAACGTGCTTAATTCCAGCTTGGCATGGTCGAGGCGATGCATAAAATTGGGTACTTTTAGAAATGTTGAAATTGTTACTAACCTCGTTTCTACGCTGACCGGTGTGCCACGTAATAATTCTTTGCTATGGTTTGGCTGCAGCATAGCCAATGCTTTGTCGAGAATAGCGAGTGCTTTTTCGGCATAACTTATGCTTGTCCAAGGCATCCAGGCATCACGCGCCATCAGCGCAAAGGTACTTCCATAATATGCGTTAAACAAGGGGTGGTTTGGTTCTGTTTTAAGTAATGCCTGCATTTTTTGTTGTGCTAATTCAGTTTTTGATTCGTCACCCGCCAATGCCTGTTCAAAAATTTCCTGTGCATCTATAAATTCCTTCGTTAGGTCGTTAGTTAAGTCGTTCGCCCAAACCATGCCGATTGGTAATAACAGCAATATGCCTGAAAAAATAAATTGCTTAAATGACATGACGTAACGTCCTCGTTTAGCGGGATTGTGAATTTCCAAACTATGAAACTATGAAACTACGGGATAGCGGGATATATTGCATTTTAAATGAGACAGAAGGGTGATTGCCGGGACAGGATGGTCATCCGTACGATGAAAAGGAACCGCGATGTTCCTATGGTGCCCAGAATTGTAGAATGGCTACTCTAATCAGCGATGATATGCTCTCTAATTGGAAAAATAGGAATCCCTTGGGGAAATGAATTCGATATGCTTTGGCCACCTTGGCGAACTATCAACTCCCATATTCTGCTGAAGAGCCGAAATTCTTAACGCGGTCATAGTATTACGCGGGTATCCCATCAAACGCGCCCATTGCACCTAGCCGCACTGTAATAATTTCTACGTCCGTTATTGCCTTATGCGGGCCTTGACGAGTATTGGCAGGGGTGGACCAATAAGTACCCTGTGTACATTTTCGTCCGTTTGTTTCTAACTCACCACAGATCAGATAAACGTATTCATTACATGGATGGGCGTGTGCGGGGATGACGGTGCCTGCTTTCATTCGTAACCTATGTATTGAACCTTCCGGCACGGGTTCGGACAGTGGCAGTAGATAGGTACCCGGGAACTGCTCTAGTGCGAGCCATTTGCTGTTTTTTGTCTCGATAAATGTTTGCTCAGACATGTTTTTCTTCTCCTTTAGCTATAATTTGTTTGCAGGTAATGTTAATCTCAAATAATGAATAATATTCATTATTTGAGATTAACACAGATAAATACAGTTTAAAAGGAAGATATCATGGCGGCCCAGCCTATCTACAACGTATCAAAAAAGTACAATGCCATTCTGCAGGCCGGTGAAGTTTTATTCTGCGAAGGGTATGAAAGTGCTCAACCCCTGGCGGTCACAAAAAAAGCGGGGGTGTCTGTTGGCTTATTTTATCGTTATTTTGAAAATAAACAGGCGCTGTTAGCTGCGATTATGGTGCGTCATTTAAATGTGTTGCATGCGCAAATATCGCAGGACATACAGTATTGCGGCAATGCAATGGATGCGCTCGAATGCGTGCTTGTATCGACCTTGCGCTATTTTCGTCAGCATCAGGGGTTAATAAAGCTATTTTTTATGGAAATTGGTTACGGTGATGCTGAAGCGACACAACAGCTTAAAGTCGCTAGACAAACATATCGCAAAATATTGGGTTCGATTCTAAAGGAAGGTAGCTCGCAGGGAATTTTTCTTGACGCTAAATTGATGGACGTTGAAATTGCAATTAATTCAATAGTCGGGACGATTAACTGGACATTGTATGATTTGTTGGTAGTGCAAAATAAAAATATTAAACCTGATAATTTAGCTACCAGAATGCTGGCATTTTTGTCGCGAAGTTTGTGTGAAGTCGCAGATCGCTCAAGCTAACAAATTTCATAAGTGGTTTGTTGAGCCAATTTGAATATATTTTCTTTTGGAATACAATGTTATGCTTGTTTACATATCTGTTTTGACCGGGAGTTTTTGTGACGGAAGACTATGATTGATAAAAAGTTACTAATTTTATTTCCACAATTTGAATCACTTTTGGATAAGGTAGGCAAGAGCGTATTAGACCAGAGCAATATAATTGAGCTTGCTGCCAATACGACTGTTTTTCATCAAGGTGACCCGTGCAAAAATTATATTTTAATAGTAGAGGGTAGCATTCGCGTGTTTGCTCGCGCGGAGAATGGACGTGAGATCGTACTTTACAGGATTGAACGCGGTGGCTCTTGTGTTTTGACGACAAGTTGTCTTTTAGGTAAGCAGAGTTACCCCGCTGAAGGGGTCACGGAAACCAAAGTCACAGCGCTTACTATACCAGGCGACGTCATGTTGGATGGAATAAATATGTCGCCTGCTATTCGAGAATTTATTTTTGCGTCACACGGCGATCGGTTATCGTCATTAATTACATTTATAAGTGAGGTGATGTTGTCACGTATCGACGTGCGATTGGCTAAATACTTAGTAAATCATGCTAAAAATAGCGATATTGTGGTCACGACCCACCAAATATTAGCAACTGAGCTAGGCAGTGCTCGTGAGGTGATTAGTCGTCAGTTGAAGGATTTTGAACGCAAAGAACTTATTAATATTAGCCGGGGTGAAATTCATTTATTAGATAAAGCTATGCTGTTGGCAGTTGGAGACCGACTATAATGTGATTATTTGTGATAATGTCACAGACAATATTAATCGTAACTGGCAGTGTGTAACACACACACACAATATGAATTGGGAGCTACGTAATGAAAAATATATCCGGTATTGAGCAAGCTATTCGTTTAGTTTTAGGCATCGTACTGATCAGTTTGGTGTTTGTTGGGCCGCAGACCCCATGGGGATGGATCGGTGTTATCTTTTTGGTTACTGGGAGTATCAGTTTTTGTCCTCTCTATCGAATTATTGGATTTAGCACTCGTAAAGGTACGTAAAATTTAGAGATCTGTGCTCGCTATTCAGGTGAAATTTAGTTTGCTGAAGCCCACAAATACTGACTGGCAATTGTGCGGTAAGGGCGCCATGCTGCGGCAATATCCAGATATTTGTCATAACTGATATTAATGTCTAATTGATAATGTTTTTGTATGGATTTTCGTATTATCAAATCACCCAACGGCAAAATATCTAATCGATTAAATGAAGTGATTAAAAACATTTCAGCACTCCACTGACCAATGCCAGGGTATTTGGTTAACGAAGCAATTATTATATCATCTTCTTGTTTGGCGAGCTTAGTGAAATTTAATTCCTTGCTAATTACAGCTTGCGTGATTGAACGAATATACCGTGTTTTATTTTTTGAAATACCGCATGAACGTATTGTATCATCCGAAAATGTCTGCAGTTTTTTTGCGTTAAATGCTTTTCCACCCTGTTTTACCAGCAATCGTTGTAAAATTGTTTTAGCTGCTTTAACTGACAGTTGTTGATTGATAATAGTTTTAATCAGGGCATGATAATGATTTGGTTTTTTTAACGCGTTTTGTTGAGATTCTTGTAGTGTTTCTAATAGAGGGAATGGTTGGTGCGCCTTAATGAGTTGCGCCATAACGGGATCATTACGGCGCAGGTGTCGTTCGGCTTTTAATAAAATAGAACTGTCCATACTTGCCGTCCATATTATCCTGGTGCTGCATCAAATCTAATAGCGACAATATCAGCGGCTGCATTCCGGTTAGGAATCAGGGCTTGGTATTCATCAGAATTATACCATGTATCAATTGCAGCTTGATCTGGAAATTTATTTGCAAAATTTTATTCTATTTCTATCAGCGCTTCATCAGGATTAACCGTGTCACCTTTATTGACATGAACTTTAATCACTTTGCCATCGATAGGTGATTGTACTTCTGTTTCCATTTTCATTGCTTCGGTTACCATGACCGGGTCTCCTGCTTTTACCACA
>VAPK011246740.1_pt1 | contig 10258 bp, 12 predicted proteins | sample 3395031 | NCBI WGS metagenome assembly VAPK01 (sample SAMN08290443, study PRJNA428436) | hydrothermal vent metagenome | isolation source: Deep-sea hydrothermal vent chimney 1 | place: Pacific Ocean: Juan De Fuca Ridge
AATTATAAAATATGGTAAAAAAGATATACAAGTTAGATTTGAAGGATAAAAAAATACTTTACGAACTAGATTCAAACGCAAGACAATCATTTTCCCAAATAGCAAGAAAAGTAGGTCTCTCAACTGAAGTCGTCAACTACCGAATCAAAAAATTAGAAGATGAAAAAATTATAACAAACTATCAGCCAATAGTTAACCTCTCAAAACTCGGAATTTTCCAATTCAAAATCTGCCTCTCTCTGCAACATATTAAATCAAAAATTCTAACTCAAATAATTAATATCCTAAAGGAAAAACCAGAAATCAAATGGATCGCCTCATGTAACGGAAATTGGGATATCATAATATCAGCAGAAACTTCTTCAATTCAAAAAATAGACCAAATCAAAAACGAAACAATGATTCTCTTCGAAAATCATATAGATAAAAAAGCAATAGCAATTTTAGTCGAAGCATCAACCTTCAATCGAAATTATCTTTTAGGCAGCAAGTCAACCAAAAAAGAACGAGTAATAATGGAGGATTCAGGTATAATCAGAATAAAAGATATAGAGTTAAAAATTTTAAAAGAATTAAGTCAAAACGCAAGGAAATCAGCAGTTGAAATTGCGACAAAATTAAATACATCAGCTCGAGTAATAGCTTACTATATTCAACAGCTTCTAAAAAAAGAAATAATATTAGGATTTAAAATAGCAATTAACTACGAAAAACTCAACATTAAATTTTATAAAGTGTTCATCTATCTAGATAATCCAACCCAAACAAAAATAACCGAACTAACAACATATCTTAAAAATCAAAAAAACACAATCCATCATTCAAAAGTTTTAGGTAACTGGGATTTCGAACCAGAATTCGAAACTTGCTCGGAACAAGAATTTAACCAAATAATAATAACAATCAAAGACAAATTTTCCGACATTATAAAAAAAACAGAAACAATAACAATCCAACAAGAACACAAATTTGTTTATTTCTAAAAAATAAAATTTAAACCTTCCTATAAACAAAGCATCCATAAGAAATGCAGAGTCAAAGACTCTGTGATTTTTTATGGAAACAAATCCCTAATGACAAATCCCCAATACCTCAGCATCAAAGATGTTGCCTGTCCATCTCATTATGCAAGAGAACAGCAACCTGTGAAGCAAACAAAATCCTCGGTCCAACCGAAATCCCATCAACTCTTTTTAAAAATTTCTTCACTCCAGATGGAAACCCCTCATGATCCCCAATTAAAAAAACAGAATTCTTGTCCGAACTCATATTTAATTTAATATCCCGAACATCCTTTCCTCTTCCATCTAAAACAAAAACATCTTTACCTTCCTTATCCAGCTCCTTAACAACTTTTTCAAAACTTTTTCTTTCAATAAAACCCCCAGGCACAATTTTTAGTAACCCTTCTTCGTCTTTAGCCTTATATAGCATTCTTTTAATTAACCCAGCAACATTTTTCTTACTAATTGGCATATCTTTATTAGATTCAAAAACCAAATGTCGCGGATTGTTCGGCCCACCATCAAAAATTAAATGCAATCTAATGTCATCTCGCATAGCATTAGAAACAAAAAAAACACTGACTATAAAATTGCATACGATGTCGAGCCGCCCGGCTTTTTTCAAATCTTCCTTTATTAGGTTTCCAGCTGTTACTGCCTTGGCTGAATAATAAACAAATTCTCTCATAAATTAAATAAAAATTTATAGTTTAAAGAATTAACTGAAGAATAAGGATTAGCTTTATATAGTATATCCTAATTGAAGAACTCTTAATACCTAAAGTGTCTTAATTTTTTCTCGACTAAGTAAAAATTGAATAATTGTGAAACATTTGAACATTTTTATGCAGTAAATTTTTTCATTTAAATATTGTCAAGTTGTATGGGTAATTTATATCAAAATATCTTCTATTAGAACCTAATCTTGCCCCAAAATTCCATAGCTCTCATTAGCTCCCCATGCGTCTTCCCATAATGCTCAAGTGTTTCACCACTCATCACAGCACCAACAGCCTGCCTCATAGCCGTCGCTCCCTTGGCTGTCCCATCCGGATGTCCATGCACGCCGCCACCAGCCTGAATAATTATATCGTTCCCAAAATTCTTCATTAAGTATGGAATATGTCCGGGATAAATTCCACCACTACAAACAGCAAAAGTAGATTTTAATCCCTGCCAATTCTGCTGTAATCTATGCGGAGTTTTATCAACCTTCATCGCTTCAATCTCTTCCCTAATCTCAGAAACTTCACGTTTCCCACCCCTCATCTTTCCAATCCCAGTTCCAATATGCAAGCTATCCGAACCAGCCATCCGAGCAAAATCAGCAACACACATCATAGACAATCCATGATTTGGATTCTCAGTAAACGCTCCATGCATAGCTCGGTGCGAATGAATGCCAAGTTTTGAGTTCTGCCTCAAAGTTTCAAGACTAGCAAATCCCGCTGTAATTACGTCATGCATAACGAATTTGCCACCCAACTCTTTCACCAAATCAGCCCGTCTAAGCATCAACATAACCTCAGCTGTAACATTAATCAAATAACCCTTCTTCTCCCCAGTTTCTTCCGCAGCTTTATCGCACATCTCCAAAGTTTTACTCGCACGCTTTTCAAAGGGATTAAATTTTTGACTAGACAAATTCTCATCATCTTTAACCAAATCACAACCACCAACCCAAGATTCATAAGCAACTTTAGCATGATCTTTAGTCTTCAAGCCCAATTTTGGTTTAACAATGGTTCCCACAAGAGGTCTATCTCTAATTTTTAAAATCTTTCGATATCCCTCAACTCCAAATCGGGGTCCACAAAAACTTTTCAACAACTTCTTAGGAAAACTAATATCCTCTAACCTCAAACCCTTAACGGCTTTCATCCCAAAAACATTTCCAGCAACCGAACTCAAAATATTAGAAACACTTCCCTCTTCAAATAATTCCTGAGGATAAGCAATTTTAACCCAATTCCCAGAAATCGCGAATACCTTGGCCCCAAGTTTATTAACATATTTTTTATTTGAGGAAACCGGAGTCCATGTTCCAATGGAACTCTCAAGTGCAACATTATTAACAGCTTCTTTAACACTCATTTTTTCAGGTGTGACACGAAACATACAAACTAAATCATTTCTAGTGGGCTTGTATCCTTGATCAATAAATGCATATTTCTTATCTTTCACCATCTTAATCATACATAATTTTTTCCCTTAATAAACTCTTCTTTAAACTTGTCTATTTCCCCTGTGAAAACCTTATTCGACAAAATTTTCTTCCTCCTTAATCCAAAAGTTCCTACCTTCATTTATGGAATTAAATGATAATGTAAGTGTTCAATATATTTTAGGCTCACAGAGTCATGCCATGCGTGGTCCAATTTCTTTTAAATTGCCTTCACGGTATAATACAGTTACATTATCATATCTCATATGCAATTTTTTCATGCCATAATAAATCAATCTGTCTACATCTTTTTTCCTGTGCTGACATTAAATTTAATCTATGATGATGATGTCGACAAGTCACAATCAAATGATTCTTGCAATAAGGTGCCTGAGCTAAAGTCAAAATTGCAAATTTATTTTTTTTAACAATCTCGGAGTTTTTTAAATCACAGAAAAGACAAACCTTATTCTTCTTTAAAAAATCCTCATAAAAAATCATATTTTTTTCGCCCGCTCTACAAACTTCAACTTATACATTTTCCTCTTCGCAAGCTTCTTAATCACCCAATCAAAACCAAACGCAACAACAAACATTCCTAAAACAAACACAATTGGACTCACATCAGAAAAGGGGGCACTCCCAGGTTTCAAATACCGCACAATCCCAGCAATCACACCAACGCTAATCAACAACTGAATCGATTTCAATCCATTACTAGAGGCCTTACCTTCCAATCCCTCCATAACGCGAATCGCCGAATTAACATAATCAAGCGTCATATTCCAAACCTCTTTAATATACTCAAGTGTATTAAACAAGTCTTCAAATCTATATTGAAACAACTCATTCAAATTATTATGAATCCGAACCTTCTCGGAAATATCTTGCCGCGTCTTAGCATAATTATTCATCTGATTAATCCTATTCCGAATCAACTGCACAGTCTTCTGATAACTATCCAACATCGCCTTATGCTTAGAAACCTCATCTCCCCTAATAATTTCTTTCTCTTTAATATCACTAATCTCCTCCCAAATCTTCCTATGAATATCAAGATACTTGTGCAACTGCAACTTAAAATCACTAAAGAAAATCTGCATCTCAGTCAACATCTCAAGTTCTCTTTTTCGGCTACCGGCAACATCAACAACAATATTTTCAGGAGTCTTAGAAACTTTAATTCGATTAGATTTACTTTCCAAATAAACCTCCCCAAATTCTTTTCCAACTTTAGATTTCAATGGATTAGAAACAATTCTCTCAATTACAAACGGACGAACCTCTTTCATATTGGACAAAATCTTGGGCGTTGGAGCACCTAAGGAAAACAAGTAATTAATAGTCGGCTGAAATTTATCATTAAAATAATCTTCAATCTCCTTTTTTGTTCTAGAAAGTTCTAAGCTCTCTTTAGATAAAGTATAAAGTCCATCCTCAAAATATTTTATTTTAATACCAGCCTTAGTTTCAATCTCAATATATTCTAAATATCCAACAATCCTCTTAATAGATTTCAGCCTTAACCCATTCCATAAATTCTTCAATTTCACTTTATTTAAATCTAAATTACTGGTACCCTTCAGCAAAAACCGATGAACCTCACTCAAATGCAACGTCGTCCGTTGGTACCAACCACCAAAAACAATATTAATTTTCCTCACCATCTCTATAATTATTAATAAAAATACTTTTTATATCTAACGACTTCGTTTAATTCCTATCCTATCACAAAACCTCGAAACTGGACATTTAGAGCACCAAGGAGAAACAGGTAAACAAGTCTCCCTCCCAAACTGAACAAACGCAGAATTAAACTCCCTCCAAAATCTCTTAGGCAAAATCTTCTCCAACTCCTTTTCTGTTTCCTCAGGCGTCTTAGTTTTAATCCAACCCAACCTATTAGGAATCCTATGACAATGAATATCAATCGGCAAAACCAACTGCCCGAACGCAAAAGCCAAAACTATATTCGCCGTCTTCGGACCAATATGCTTAATGGAAATCAACGCCTCGTAACTATCAGGCACTTCACTTCCAAACCGCTTAATCAAATCCTGACTAACTTCCTTTAAGGCAATAGCTTTTTTATTAAAATGTCCACTCTTGAAAATAATTTTCTTCAGTTTAGTCATAGGCAACTTGACTAATTTCTCTGGTGTATCAACAATCTTAAACAAATCTCTAGACACAACATCTGTCACCTCATCTCGCGCCCTTAAAGAGAGCAAGCAAGAAATCAAAATTTCAAACGGGGTGGCATTTCCCCTCATTGTGTTTAGGGTGGTAGTGCTCCGTGGATATTCTCCCCCGAGAATATCCATAGTTTTAGAAATATTATTCATCTTTAATCAATTCTCTCACTTTGTTCTCTAATTCGTTTCTTTCATCTGTTCCCCAATATCCCTCAACTTTCCCAACAACTTTCCCATTTCTAAAAAACAATAGACAAGGAAATTTAGAAACGTTATATTTTTCAACAATGGGCTCCTTGTCCTTAATTTCAACCTTTCTAAAAACAATATCTTCACCAGGAATCAACTCCCTAATAGGAATAGACTTTCTTAAACACATAATATCGTCTTCCCTAAACAATTCAACAAGCAAAGGCTTCGTATGCATCTTAACTTCTCCATCAAGTTCAGAATCCTTAATCAAAACATCAGGATGAACAGACATAGCACCATACCTCTCAATAAAAAGATCTGAAATTCTCCTTGGGTCATCCTTAATTTTCTTTTTCAATTCTTCATACTCTTCTTCATCTCTCGCAACCTTTATCGCTCCAACAGGACACTCACTAACACAAAGCCCACAATTAATACACTTTTCATTATCAATCCCAATCCTATTATTCTCTTCATCCCAAAACAAGGCTCCAGTGGGACATTTTTCAATTCCACCACACTCACTCACATTATCACAAATCTTAAAATTAATCAAAACACTCATCTATTCGTTCCCAATATTATTATTTAATTCATCTTTCCTAATTATCAAAAACTGCGAATCTTCAGAAATTTCAAGCTTGTCAAACATATTAGCACTTTTCAAAATATCGGTAATTTCCTCAGTCATTTTTTTCTTTTCTTCAGGACTGTTAGGAATTTTTACATCATTCCACCAATTGAGCATGGTGCCTAAATATTTTTCCTTAGACTCGAATTTTTCAGAAAACTTGGTATTACCTATTAATACAATTTTCATATTATTATTCTCTATAAAACTATATAATTTTTTAAAAGAGTTCCTAATCCTCTGAGCGTGGTCTTCATTAGAATTAAAAACCCTGAATAGTTTATTAGTGATGGAGGATTCTGTGGGGTCTATGATAATTAAGTATCCTCGAAACTTAAGGGTTCTATATATTTCTCTTAATACATTTCCCTGTATTTCGGCCGCTAACTCATGATAGCTATTAATGCACAAAATTACATCAAAAGTTTTATCTGGATATTTTAATTTCTTAGCATCCATAACTTTATGTTTAATATGACTTGGTTGAACATCCCTAAGCTCCAAAATATTTTCGTTTATATCTATTCTCTCGACATACTTAGCATTATCAGCGACAACCTTAGGACATTCACTATTGCCTACCCCAATTTCCAAAACTCTAGCTAATCGAAAATACTTTTCTAGATTAACCCACATATCATCTAAGGAGACATTAGCAGGATCGTTATTTTTGTTTTCAAAACTCATTTTTCCTCCTGGATGCCAGCAGGATCATCCCTTTGGGACAAAACAAACCCATCTCCACTATCCCTAACAACAAACCCCTTCTCCAAAATCAAGTCCCTCAACTCGTCACTCTTTTTCCAGTCTTTAGCCATCCTAGCCCTCTTTCGATCTTCAGCGACTTTCATAACATTTTCAGGAATTTCGACATCTTCTTTCTCAAACAACTTCAAACCAAAAACCTCATCCATCTTCCTAGCCGTACCAACTCTACCATCAGCTTCCCCATCTCGAACCATCTTCCAAAGCACAGCCATCGCCCGCGGACAATTAAAATCATCATCCATCTCTCTTCGGAACTCATCCAAATATTTTTCATTAATCCCTCCATCGTCCTCAAGTTCCAAACAAAGTCTCTTCAGCCTCTCGTAAGAATTTTTAGCATCTCCCAAAGCTGTTTTCGAAAAATCAAGTGGTCTTCGATAATGATTAGAGACAATAAAATATCGAATAGCCATAGAAGAAAATTCCAAATCCTCAATATTCTTAAAATTTCCAAGACTTTTTCCCATCTTCTTTCCATCAACAGTAATCATCCCATTGTGCATCCAATATCTAACCATCTCCTTTCCATATCCGGCCTCACTCTGCGCAATTTCATCTTCATGATGCGGAAACATCAAATCACCACCACCACCATGAATATCAAAAGGCAAACCAAGAATTTTTTCACTCATAGCGCTACACTCAATGTGCCAGCCCGGACGACCATCCCCCCAAGGCGACTTCCAAAAAGGTTCACCATTCTTAGCCAGCTTCCACAAAATAAAATCCCCAGCATTTCTCTTCCCTTCTCGGACAGCAACCCTCTTCCCACTCTCCAAATCTTCAACATTCTGCCCAGACAACTTTCCATATCCCTCAAACTTCGAAATATCAAAATAAACACCATCCCCTTCAATCAAATAAGCAAACTCCTTTTTCTCCAACTTTTTAACCAACTCAATCATCTCATCAACGTACTTAGTAGCCTTAGGCTGAACATCGGGAATCATAACATTCAATTTAAAATATTCACTCCTATGTGCCCTCTCATTCTTCCCAGAAAACTCCTCAATACTAATCCCAGCATCATTCGCCCCAGCAATTATTTTATCATCAATATCCGTAATATTCGAAACAAACTTCACATCATAACTAGAAAAAATCAGATACCTCCGGATTACGTCAAATGAAACCTGACTCATCGCATGCCCTATATGTGGTATCCCATTCATAGTTGGCCCACAGACGTACATTCTAACTTTTTCTTTCTCGAGTGGAACAAACTCTTCCTTTTTTCTACTTAATGTATTATGTAATTTTAACATAAAAGATATACAAAAACCCAATTAATAAAACTTTACAATTCAACAACAATATTAGAAGCCACGCCCAAATTATAAACCCGAGTTTTCCCAATCTTCTTTTTTCCCTCGCCTTCATGTATATGCCCACAAAAAACATACTTAGGCTGAAACTTCTTAATGTAATCCAAAATGACTTTACTCCCAGCGTGTTTACCTTTCCATTCCTTCGGTGCTCCAGAGAAATTAGATTTATCGAGAAAACCATAAGGAGGCTGATGGCAAACCAAGATATCAACATTTCCAAATCGCTTCAAAATTCTCCGAGCTTTATCACTTTCCCTTTTAGCAGATTTCATGCTTTTTTTATAATTAAAAGGCCTAAATTCCCAAACCCAGCAAGTATCAACAAAGTATTCTAAAAAACCAACTCTCAGCCCATTCAAGATTCTAAGTCTGTTTTTAACAAGATGAATCTTAGGATCATCATCAATAATTTTCCTTGTTGCCAAATTCTTGAACCCATCTTCCTCGGTTCTTTCTCTAGCTTGACAAACTGTCGTAATTCCAACATTTCCCTGAAGGGTGTAAACTGGAGCTGATTTAGCAAGATGTTTCAAGATACTTAAAGTAGAAAAATGAACTTCATCATGAATCTTTTTCTTAGTGTCAATATCAACCTCTAGCTCAGCCAAACCCTTCTCTTTCTCTTCCTATTCTCAAAATAAATATTTCTAGCCAGATCAGCTTTTCCCAAATCACCAGTCAGCAAATACATATTAACTTTCTTCGGCGCAGCTTTGATTTTTTTAATATCTCCATGCGGATCCCCAATAGCACAAATTTTCACCATAAACAACCTTCACAAATCAAATTAATAAACCTAAGCCAAAACTTCAACATCAAAAAAGTCTGTAGCATAAGGAGCATTGTCTTTTGTCACATCAATATGAAACCGAACGGTACAAAGCGGAGCACCATCTGGAACCAAAAACCTCACAATCCCAAAATAACCCTGCCCAGGAGCAATCGTCATATCATCAATCCTCCCAGTTTTAATCCAAGATTCAATATCTCTTTCCCCAATTCCACACTTAGTTCGAACATCAGGATCACTAACAGTCACATCATAATGGAATCTTCCGGCTTTAGCAGTTCCTTTTTCTAAATTTTTAACTCCAAATGCAATACCCCAGTCTTCATTCTGTTTAATCTTTGCAATCTGATTAGGCAAATAAACAACAGTTCGTTTATCTTCCACAAATAATTTATTAATTTCTCCCTTTACTTTTTCATTCATCTGCAAAACATTATTTGAGGCCCCACTAAAAATATTCTTAATCAAAATCATTCCTAAAATCAACATAGACATAGCCAAAACAATAATAACGATGGTCCCAATGGACATCTCAATGGCACCTATCTTTCCTCTCATAACAAAAAAGAGTATATCTTATTTATAAAAGTATTTATCTGAGCTAGGATGAATATACCCAAACTTCATTCTAAATTTTTTCAATTATATCTTTAAGTTTTGAAAAATTCGCACAATCCCTTGGCACAAGAACCTCTTAGAGAAGCGAATCCTTCGCTCCCTACTTCGGTCGTTCGATGGGGCTGGGGAGAATCGAACTCCCTACACCACGGTCTTCAGCCGTGTGCTCTCCCAATGAGCTACAGCCCCATAAACAAAATAAAAGAAGTTAGTTTTTAAGTTTAATTGAGAGTGCGAGAATCGAACGTCTACACCGAAAATCTTTGCTCAGACCTTTTTATTGCGAAGCGATTATAAAAATTTTAGAGTAAAGTTTGAGTAGGTCTTCAGCCGTGTGATATCTCAAGTGAGCTACGGCCCCATACAGAAAAGAGTGGGACATAGGCCACGTTTTGTCAAACCCCGCAACTAAATGCAGACGATTTGTGCTAACATCTAACTAAGCCTGTACAAGACCGAATTTAACAACGGCTTCCAGTTGCATCAACCAGGAGAACTCGTTCCATCCAAACTAAATTGGCTCGTCTCTATCTTTCCTACCATACCTCACGATATACTTCTTTCAAAG
>VAPK010129071.1_pt1 | contig 10255 bp, 12 predicted proteins | sample 3395031 | NCBI WGS metagenome assembly VAPK01 (sample SAMN08290443, study PRJNA428436) | hydrothermal vent metagenome | isolation source: Deep-sea hydrothermal vent chimney 1 | place: Pacific Ocean: Juan De Fuca Ridge
GGTGTCGGGATGGAGTTGTACAAAACATTGGGGTTGCTGTTGCTCTTTTTGGCGATCATGGGATTGGTGTTTCGTCTTTTTAGGGTACTTTTCTGGTGGTTTCCGGAATTGAAAGTCTATCTGATTCCGATCTATGCGGACAAGGACGAAAAGGATATCAGATTGAGTATGGCGCTTTTTTTCCTGATGATTGCGGTGATGCTGGTGTTGGATCTGGAGATTGCGTTCGGGGCGTTTTTGGCCGGGATGTTCATCGCCACCTTTTTCGAACATCACAAAGATCTCCCCCATAAACTCTCTTCGTTCGGATTCGGTTTTCTCGTGCCGATCTTTTTTGTGTATATCGGATCGACTTTCGAGCTTGGTTCGCTCAAACACCTCTCTTTGGTTGGAAACGCCCTGATCATCACTCTGGTGATGATTTTGATCCGTGTCGTTTCCGCGTTCTCTTTCTACCGCTATCTCAATGCGAAGGAGATGGTGCTTTTCGGGCTTTCACACGCTATGCCACTGACCCTTTTGATCGCGATCGCCACACTGGCGCACCAAAACCACAATATCGAACAGAAAATCTATTATGCCTTTATTTTGGCGAGTCTTTTCGAAGCGATCATCGTCATGATCAGTATCAAACTCATTCACCGCTATTGGCATACCGATCTGACAAAATGTCAGAGATTTTTGTAGATCAATAGATGGTTTTGAAGGTGATCAGACAGCCGTTTGGTTTTTTGGAGATTTTCGGTACTTTGTTCGGGCGCATTTTGACGACGATTCGGTAGTAATCGTTGTGACTGCCGGCCCAAAGGAAGCATGCATAAGGGGTATCGATCTTCTTCTCTACACTCGCAAAGGCGTTCCCCCTGCGAAAATCGAGAACCAACCTGTAGGGGTGTTTCAGAATCCGATAACGTATCAGCGGGTCTTTGGTCTGGCAAAAAAGTCTTTCGCCATCCGTTTTCAGCGTGAAATAACTGTTTTGATGGAGGATACGGTAGCGAGGATACGTTTGGGCAGGTACAGGGGGGCGATGTATCCGTTTTTTTGAAAGGGTTCGCGGTTTTTGATGTGGAGTCACCTTCGGTTTGGTTATCTTCTTCTTGGTCGAATTCGTGGTCGAAGGTGGTGTCGGGATCTGGGGGGTGAGTGTGATGATCTTTGGTTTTGGGGGAGGGGATTCCACGGGAGGTGTGATTTTGACCGGCGGTTTTCTTACGATATCGATCTTGATGCTGAGATTCTGTTCGGGTGGTGTGATGGGAGTTGTCGGACGCAGATCAGGTGTCGTGAGTATCCGCCCCGGGTGTGCAACGGGAACAAAAGGGTTTTCACGTGCGATAGAGGTGGAAACGAGAAGGATGAAAAAGAGAAGACTCTTTATGAGATTCAAGGTACTTCCTTCTCCGGTTCGGGTTGGAGGTTGAGGTATTCGAAACACTTCTTCTGAAGTGTCGCATTCTCTTTCTGGAGTCTGACGATTTTGTCCTGAAGAATTTTTTCATCCTTTTTCAGGTGCAAAAGCACCTCCAGCGAATTGTGCCCAAAAAGCATCTCACCGACGAACATCGCAAAAAGCACCACGACGAGTATGACCAGCAGATAGCCCCATACGGAGCTATCGCCGAAATCCTCCTCCTGTGGCAACTCCTCTTTCAGGATTTCATCGGTGAGGCGACTCATCGGCCGAAGAGTTCGCTTCCCAGATAGTCGGCCAGTCCGATTTCGTTTTCGATCGCGAGCAGCCGGTTGTATTTGGCGGTCCTTTCTCCTCTGGCGGTCGATCCCGTCTTGATTTCACCCGTGTTGAGCGCCACGGCGAAATCTGCGATGAAGGCGTCCTCGCTCTCTCCGCTTCGGTGGCTCATCACGCATTTGTATCCGTTTCGTTGTGCGAGTCTGACGGTATTCATCGTTTCGGTGACGGTGCCGATCTGGTTCGGTTTGATCAGGATCGCGTTGCCGATATGTTGGTCGATTCCCTCTCTGAGAATCTTCTCGTTGGTTACGAACAGATCGTCTCCGACCAGCTGGATTCTGTGACCGAGTCTTTCGGTGAGGTATTTCCACCCCTCCCAGTCGTCTTCGCTAAGACCGTCTTCGATAGAGACGATGGGATATTTGTCGCAAAGATCCATATAGTAGTGTACCATCTCTTCCGCATCCAAAGAGCGGTTTTCACTCTCGAGAACATATCTGCCGCTCTCTTCGTCCACCAGTTCGCTGCTTGCGACATCGAGTGCGATCGCGATCTCTTCACCCGGTTTGTAACCCGCCTTTTCGATCGCCTCCAAGATCACCTGGATCGGCTCTTCGTTGTTTTTGAGGTTGGGTGCGAATCCCCCCTCGTCTCCGAGTGCTGTCGTCTCGCCTCTTTCGGCGATGATCTTTTTGAGGTGGTGATAGACTTCGGCCGAGGCGCGCAGCGCGTCCGCGAAAGTGTCGAATTTCAAAGGCATGATCATGTATTCCTGAAAATCGACACTGTTGTTCGCATGGCTGCCGCCGTTGATGATATTGAACATCGGAACGGGAAGCGTCATCGCGTTGGAGCCGCCCAGATAGCGATAAAGTGGCATGTTCAGGCTTTTCGCCGCCGCTCGCGCGACCGCCATAGAGACGCCCAGTACCGCGTTCGCCCCCAGGTTCCCGTAATTGTCCGTTCCGTCGAGCTCTTTCATGATCGCATCGATTTCCGCCTGGTTGAAGGGGCTGATTCCGATCAGTTCGTCCGCAATTTTCGTATTGACGTTTTCGCAAGCGGTTTTGACGCCTTTGCCCATATAGCGCTCTCCTCCGTCTCTCAGTTCCAGCGCTTCGCGTTTTCCGGTACTCGCGCCGCTGGGAACGATCGCGTCGGCGATGCTGCCGTCGCTCAGCGTCACGGTGGCTCTGACGGTCGGGTTACCCCTACTGTCGAGGACTTCGTCCGCAGTGATGTCGTCGATATAGATCATGTCGTCTCTTCTCCTTTTTCTTCGGTTTCGTGGGTTTGAACTATTCCCATAGCACTTTTGATGCCGTTTTCGATCTCCAATGCCAGCTCCGGGTTCTCCTTGAGGAGGGCTTTGGCGTTTTCGCGCCCCTGGCCGAGCTTGCGGTCTTTGTAGCTAAACCATGCGCCGCTTTTGTCGATGATGTCGAGTTTGACACCGTAATCGATCAGCTCTCCCTCTTTGGAGATACCCTCTCCGAACATGATATCAAACTCCGCCTGTTTGAAAGGAGGGGCGACTTTGTTTTTGACCACTTTCGCCTTGACGCGGTTTCCGATGTTTTCCTCCGCCTGTTTGAGCGTCGCGATACGGCGGACGTCGATACGTACGGAGGCGTAGAATTTGAGCGCGTTTCCTCCGGTCGTAGTCTCCGGCGAGCCGTATCCCATCATACCTATCTTCATCCGGATCTGGTTGATGAAAATGACGGTGGTGTTCATCTTGTGTAGGACGCCGGTGAGTTTTCTGAGTGCCTGGCTCATAAGCCTCGCCTGCAGTCCCACATGCTGATCGCCCATATCCCCTTCGATTTCGCTTTTGGGTGTGAGTGCGGCGACCGAGTCGATCACGATCACATCCACGGCACCGCTTCGCGCGATCGTCTCTACGATATCGAGCGCCTGTTCACCGAAATCGGGCTGGGATACGAGCAGGTTGTCGACATCGACGCCCAGATTGGCGGCATATTTGACGTCGAGGGCGTGCTCGGCGTCGATAAAGGCGCAGATACCTCCTTTTTTCTGCGCTTCCGCCGTGATCTGCAAGGCGAGTGTCGTTTTTCCCGAACTCTCCGGTCCGTAGATTTCGATGATTCTTCCCTTGGGAACACCGCCGATTCCAAGAGCCATATCAAGGCCCAAAGAGCCGGTACTGATCGCTTCGATCGGTTCGATCTCCTTGTCTCCCAGGCGTACGAGCGCCCCTTTGCCAAACGCTTTGTCGATCTGCTTGATCGCCAGATCCATCGCTTTTTGTTTGTTTGCATCCATACTTTTATCCTTGTCGCTTTTTTTTGATTTCGATTGTAGCGTAGCTCACGGCCGGCTACAAAAAATATTTCAATATGAAATAAAATTACTTTTTGATTTTTTCACTGATCTCTTTGACGATCGCTTCGCTCTTTTGGTTCATCAGATGCTCGCCGTAGGCCGAAGCGCCCCTGGCGATATACTCCTGTAGTTTTTTGATTTTCGCTTTGAGCGCCTTCACCTCTTCGGTATCGTTTGTCGACAGGGGAGTCTGTACTTGGCTCTTCATCGCCGCTTCGAGCTCTTTTTCGAGCCGGCCGATCTCTTCGCGCTGCAGTTGCAGTTTCGTCTGCAGATCGTGTTTGATTTTGACGAGATTTTCCACATCACGCGAGAGTTTCCGGTTTTGCTCCTGCAGGAGGGAGATCTCCACCTCCTTTTCATGCAGCAGTTTCTGGTACTCCTGTCCGATCGCATCGAAAAAACTCTCCAACTGGGTAGTGAAGAAGGTTTTTTTCATCGTCAGTTTTTTGGTGACGTCTTCAAGCATCAAAGATCCATTTATCCTCATGATATATGAAGTCCTGGTGGAGGGATCCGCCTGTATGGACTCCATGGAGTTTTGGATATTATATCTTTATTTGGGTAAAATCTGAAAAAAACGAGGAGATGCGGTGAAGAGAGTGACGGTCGCACATTCGCCCGATGCCGACGATATCTTCATGTTCTACGCGATCAAATTCGGCTGGGTCGATACCGGCGACGCCCGTTTTGAAAATGTCGCGCTCGATATCGAAACGCTCAACGAAAGGGCGCTCGAAAACCGTTACGATATCACCGCGATCAGTTTCGCCCTCTATCCGCTGATCCGCGAAGAGTATGCGTTGTTGCGTACGGCGGTGAGTTTCGGGGATGGTTATGGCCCCAAGTTGATCAAGCGCAAAGGGAGGCGGCTCGGTCGCCGTTTCAAAGTCGCCCTCAGCGGGCGCTATACCACCAATGCGTTGCTCTTTCGGATCGCCTACCCGCAGGCGCGTATCGTCTATAAAAACTTTCTGGAAATCGAAGAAGCGGTATTGAGCGGAGAGGTGGATGCCGGGGTGTTGATTCATGAAAGCATCCTCACCTACGACGAAAAGCTGGAGGTCGAGCGAGAGCTCTGGGATATCTGGAGAGAGCTGTGCGGAGGAGATCTTCCGCTTCCGCTGGGCGGAATGGCGCTAAGACGGTCGCTGCCGATCACACGGGCGATCGAATACGAACGCATCCTGACCGATGCGGTACGGGTGGCGCACCAAAATAGCGCCATCCTCTCGGCGATGCTCATAGAGCGTGGATTGATCCGAGTGGATGCCCGGAAGTTGGATCGCTATCTGCAGATGTATGCCAACGACACCTCCATCGAGATGGATGAGAGGCAGTTCGCGGCGTTGGATCGGCTCTACGAAATCGGATACGAGCATGGTTTTTACGATGCGCCGATTCGGGTCGAATCCTTTCTGATACCCCGGGAATACCACGATTACCGGTTTGCATAGAGGAGGCGATTTGTGGAAGCGAAGTTGATTGGATTGGGAGTCGAGACTTTCAAACTCGCACTCTATCTTTCGTTGCCGATGCTGATGGCGGGTCTGATCGCGGGTCTGGCGATCAGTATCTTTCAGGCGACCACCCAGATCAACGAGATGACGCTCTCGTTCGTTCCCAAGATCATTCTGGTGGTGGTGGTGATCATCTTCACGATGCCGTGGATGATGAATATGATGATCGAGTTCACCACCGATATTCTCAACAAAATCCCCACATTTCTCTTCTGATGACCCGTAAGATCGACTTTTCCCGCTACAGTTCGATCCGGATCGGTCCGGTTGCGGAGGTGACGCTGCTGGATGAGCCGGTTTCTCCGGCGGAGGGAAGTTTCGTCGTGGGGGGTGCGAACAATCTGCTCCTCTCGCCAACGCCGCCTCCGCTCGTGATGCTTTCCAAAAGATTCGACTATATTCGTCTGGAGGGGGAGTACCTGATCGTCGGCGGTGCGACCCGAAGCGGCCGAATATTTTCGTTTTGCAGGCGCCATAATATCGGCGGGTTCGAATATCTGGGCAAACTTCCGGGAACGCTTGGAGGATTGCTGAAGATGAATGCGGGAATGAAGGAGGAGGAGATTTTCGACCGTCTCGTTTCGCTTCGAACCCAAAGCGGAGAGAAGCCGAAAGAACGGATTCCGCACGGGTATCGCCACAGTCGTATCGACGGAATAGTGTTCGAGGGAAAGTTTTCGATACGCAAAGGATTCGATATGGCCCGGCTGGAGCGGTTTTCGCGGATGCGTGCGAAACAACCGGGAGAGCCGAGCGCGGGGAGCGTATTCAAAAATCCGCCGGGGGAATTCGCGGGGCGGCTGATCGAAGCGGTCGGCTTGAAAGGGAAGCGAATCGGAGACGCGATGTTCAGCTCTTTGCATGCCAACTTTCTGATCAATCTGGGAAGCGCCACTTTCGAGGATGCGTATACGTTGATCGAGCTGGCCAAAGCGGAAGTGAAAGCGCGCTTTGGGATCATGTTGGAGGAAGAGGTGATCGTGTTGGGTCGAAACGGTAGGAGATGATTACTTTTGGTAACTAAAATGAATAAAAGACAAAAAAATTATAGAAAAAATTAAAGTTTTACGTAAAGTTCTTGCGCTGCTTTCCCTTTTTCGTTAGAATGGATGCAGATAAAACGACAGGAGCCAGACGATGAAAAGCGTAAAACTCATATTCGCCGTAGCTATTCTTCTTCTTTTTAGCGGATGTGGTACGGTATTTGAGACGACGATCGACAAGGGAACCAAATCGATGCAAGAGGATTACACTATCGTAGCCAGCGGATCGTATCCGGCGGATATGGCACTCTACCACGAAGGCGAGGCGATCGCGAAGAGTTTCCGCAGCGACGTTCCAGCTCAAAAAGAGGCGTTTGCAACACTCTACGAACGAATCACAGCGCAAAAGGCTCCGGCGTTCGAGGGGACGATGGTCGTCGTGATGATGGGAACACAGTTTACCGGCGGATACGGATATGAAATCGCCGCCATCACCAAAAGCGCCGATGCATCGGCACTCACGCTCAAAAAGATCACCCCTTCCGGATTGGTTACCGAGGCACTCACCAATCCCTATCTGATCCTTTCGCTTCCCGGCAGCTACGCGAATACGAAGATCACGATCGAGTGATCAGCCCTCGATGATGTGACCCGCGAATTTCGCGTCGTCGTCGAGAATCGGGCGTTCTCCCCTTCGGTATCCGAGTGCGCACGCTTCGTAGGCGAAGAAAACTCCCGCTTGGTAATAACGCCCCGAATCGTCGCGATTAAGTGCGGCTCTCTCCTGATAGACGGGTTTGAAGTTGGCGTAGTGTCCCCCTTTTTCATCGAGGATTTCGCCGCCGGTGTCGTAGATCGTGATATTTTCCCCCTCTCTACCGAATGCCGGTTTTTTGACGTAGGCTTTCTGTCGCAAGGGCTCGTAAGAGGTCTCCAGCAGCAGCGGGTGGCCGGGGAAGAGATCCCAGAGAATCTTCATAAACGCTTTTGACTGGAACATCAGCGTATAGGCGGGGTTGAGAATGATCGCTTTCTTGTTTTTGACGATTTGCGTGAGGATCGTAGCGAGCCCTCCCTCTTCGATCGCGATATCCTCCCAAGGAATCAACTTGAATAGAAACTCGAAATTTTCATCGCCGTAGAAAATCCCCTCCGATTCGTCGAACGCCACTTCGTCGATGTAAGCAAAAGCGGTTTCAAACCCCGCTTCGGTGGCGATATGCTGCAGAAAACGGGTCGTATCTTCATCCTCCTGCGCTCCTCTGACGGAGCTGAAGAGGAGTTTCCACCCTTCGTAATAGGCGGAAAATTTTTCGGTCTTCTCTTCGAGCGTGACGAGGCGTCTGAAATTCTCTTTCAGTGCGCCGTAGAGGTTGTTAAACTGTGCCGCTTCGTCGAGTTTGTTTGCTTTGAGCATCGCCCATTGCGCGACGGCGGTATCCAAAAGCAGCGTGGGAGTGTCGGCATTGAACTCGAGCAGTTTGATGGGTAGACCGTCCAGTCCACCTGCAAAATCGAATCGTCCGTAGAGATGCCAGTGGACGTCGTTTTCCCAACTCTCTTTGATCAGGTCGACGAGGTTGAAGGGGATATCGATTTCGTGAAAGAGCCCGTTTTCGATTACGTAGTCGCCTGCTTCCACATACATATCGTAGAGCTCGTTGGCGGCGTCGGCGTACATCGTCGCTTCCCGTTCGCTCACCACCACCAGTTCGTCGGTGAGATAAGGGGTATTATCGTCCATATCGGTATGCCAGGAAAAGCCGATCTCCTCCAGGAACGATTTCGTCAGTGGTCGGATTTTGCGAAATTTCATACGTTATCCGCCAAAAGTGCGCGAGCCGCTTCGCGATCCGAAAAAGCCCGAAGAGCGTCGTGTCGGAGCGGAGCGGGTGGAGCTTTTGGAGCGTGATCCGAAATATCCGCTCTTTTTGGAGGTAGTGCTTTTGGCCTTTTTGAAACTGTCGACGCTACGGCTGTAGGTCGAGGGGTTTTTGTAGCTGGTACGGCGTTGTTGCTGGTAATTGGGATTGTTGAAAAGTTTGCTGCCGATCCAACTGCCCAGGATCGCTCCCGCCGCACTGGCGAGAATCGTCTCTCCCAGGCTCAATCCTCCCATACCGCTGCCGATTTCCGGATTGGTGAGGGTCGATTTTCCCTCTTCGATCCGTTTGGCCTCCTCTTTGATCAGGGTGTCGAGTTCCTCTTGAGAGAGGATTTTTTCGGTACCGTCGAGACTCTTGAGAATGACCCGGGTTTCGGAGCTTGGATATTCGTCTACGATTTTGTATCGTTTGGGTGCGACCTCTTCGATCACGACGAAGGCGCCTTGTCTTTGGCTCGCCTGTGCGAAAGCGTCGCTATGTGCTTGCTGTTGGGGCGGGAGAGCGTGATCGGAACTTTCACATCCGCCCATCGCGGCGATAAGCAGCCCGCCCATTCCGCCTACGATCGAATAGTCGGCGATTTTTTTGATATGTTTCATGAGACTCCTTTGATTTTTGCGACGAGGGTTTTGGCGTATTCGAGCGCATCTTCACCGAAGGTGAGGGCTACAGCCATCCTGCGGCCGGGGTGTGCTTCGGGCTTGCCGAAAATCCGCACGAACGCATCGGTGTCGAAAAGCGCATCGTCGATTTCGAATACCGGTGCGATAGAATGAAGATCCGACTTGTAAGCCGCGCTCGCCCCCGGCCCGTAGAAGCGAAAACCCAGCGGCAATCCCAGAACGGCTCTGATATGCAGCGCGAATTCGCTCTGTGATTGGGTGATCATCGTCACCATGCCCGTATCATGAGGACGCGGGCTCACTTCACTGAAATAGACCTCGTCTCCCTTGATAAAAAGCTCTACGCCGAAAATCCCGCGTCCGCCCAGTCCGTCGGTGATCGTTTTGGCGATGATCTTTGCCCTGTCGATCGCCGTGTCGCTCATCTGCATCGGCTGCCACGAGAAGATATAGTCTCCCTCTTTTTGGATATGGCCGATCGGTTCGCAAAAGACGGTACCGTGCTCGTTGCGCGCGGTAAGAAGGGTGATCTCGTAATCAAACGGTACGAACTCCTCTACGATCAATTCGCTCGCATCTCCCCGCGCCTCTTTGGCGATCTCCCAGGAGCGTTCCAGATCTTTTCGCTCTCTGGCGATGCTCTGACCGTGTCCCGAACTGCTCATCACCGGCTTGATTACGCAGGGAAAACCGATCTCTTCGGCCGCCTTTTTCAACCCTTCCAAATCGCTGACGAAACGGTAGGCGCTGGTTTTGAGCCCCAGCTCTTCGGCCGCGAAAATCCGAATGTTTTTGCGGTTCATCGTTTTGTTGACCGCTTCGGCGTTGGGGATGACATGAAAACCCTCTCTCTCCGCCTCGAAGAGCGCTTCGATGCTGATCGCCTCCACCTCTGGGAGGATATAGTCGGGCTTTTCGCGCCGGATCACTTCCAGCACCTTCTCTTTGTCGAGCATATCGATCACGTAGGAGCGGTGAGCGACCAGGTGTGCCGGGGCGTGCTGGTAGCGATCCACCGCGACCACTTCGATCCCGAGCCGCTGCGCCTCGATCGCCACCTCCTTGCCCAGCTCGCCACTGCCCAGAAGCAGAATTTTCAGAGCGTTGTGTTTGAGAGGAGTCGTAAAAAGCATACTCTATCCTTTGGGTGAGATAGGAATTATATTAGCAAAAGTTTGACAAGAAAGTGTATAATTTCACA
>VAPK010394790.1_pt1 | contig 10255 bp, 8 predicted proteins | sample 3395031 | NCBI WGS metagenome assembly VAPK01 (sample SAMN08290443, study PRJNA428436) | hydrothermal vent metagenome | isolation source: Deep-sea hydrothermal vent chimney 1 | place: Pacific Ocean: Juan De Fuca Ridge
CAGCAAAGACTTGCCGTTTTTTTATCTCAAGAGACAGAGAAACTGGGCTTATAAAACGGCCCGGATTTTTTGTAACCACCGATGTATTTACCCAAACATATCGGTTAACAACTACAACAACTCAAAGCTACACGACCGCCTGATGATTGAGATAGAGGTTCAAAAAAAATTCCCGGCTCTGCACATGAATTTCGCCTTTAAACTGGCCTCCAACCGGGCAGTATTATTCGGCCCTTCCGGCAGCGGCAAATCGAGCCTGCTCAAGATGATGATCGGCTTTTTCAGGCCGGATCAGGGCCGGATTGTAGCGGCCGATACCATTGTTTTTGACAAAAAACAGGGAATTGACCTGCCGGTTCACCTGCGGCAATTCGGTTACCTGCCCCAGGATTACACCCTCTTCCCCAATATGAACGTCAGGGAAAACATCCTTTACGGTCTCAAGGCCCGCAAAATCATTTACAAGGAAAAAGACTTGAACGAGGTCGTGGAAAAGCTGGGCATAGCAGGCAGACTTGCCGCCCACCCCACGGAGCTCTCCGGCGGCCAGCAGCAACGGGTGGCCCTGGCCCGCCTCATGCTGATCAAGCCCAAGTCCCTGCTCCTTGACGAGCCATTCAGCGCTTTAGATACCCCGGTGCGGGAGTCCCTGCGTGACCTGGTAATCGAGCTGGCCGACGAATCAAATACCCCGGCCCTGCTGGTGACTCACGACCTGGAAGAGGCCCTTGTCTTTGGCCGGGAGATAGTCATAATCGCCGACGGCCGAGTGATTGAATATGGCAAAGAGAAGAATATCTTTCATCACCCCCGCTATGTGGAAACGGCACGTCTGCTTGACTTTCAGGTCTGGCCCATAGCGGAGTGTAAAGGAAAAACCATCCGGACCGCGGGCGGCGAAACCTTTACCCATAGCGGCAGGCGGCCAGCAGAGGCCCAATACCTCTGTATTCGGCCGGAAAACATAATGATCGTCAGAGAAGACAGGCCGTTATCAGGGGCCGACCGGGAAAATCTGCTCAGCGGCGAGGTGGCGGGCCTCCAGCAGCGGGCCGGATATATCCGCCTTATCTTTCACTCAACCAGAGGTGGAAAATACCTGATTCACGCCCCGGAGCATGTTATCCGGGTAATGGGTATTGCCAAGGGAGGGAAAATAAAGATTTCTCTAAAGAGTGAATCACTGATTTTTTGTTCTCATAAGCCAGACATCACTGTCTCATAAAACATCACAGGGAGGTTTATAATGCCGAAAAAATTATCAACACTATGGATTGTCATCGCACTTGTAACAGCGTTTTCCGTCCCGGCCAGGGCCGCGGACCTCTACTGGTATCTGGCCGCCTCCATGACCAAACCGGGCCAGGAAATAGTGGAACGATTCAACCAGGGGCACCACCCCTTCACGGTCATTTTAATTACCGGCGGCTCCGGCCAACTACTCAGCAAGATTATTTCGGCCGGTAAAGGAGATCTCTACACCCCGGCCGCCATGACCTACGCGGCCAAGGCCGAAAAGCTCGGTCTGCTGAAAAGTTACCGCCCCCTCATCGCCCAGACCCCGGTTTTTGCCCTGTCGGCAGGCGGCAGACAAAAAATTCATAGCTGGTCTGATCTCGGCAAACCGGGGATACGGATCGGCCTGGGCAACCCCAGAACCATGGCCTTGGGCAAGTCTTATGAACTGATCAAGAAAAAAATGGAGCCGCAAGCAAGGGCCGGGATTGCCAGAAACAAGGTGGTGGAGACGGTTAATGTCTCCCAGATCATCAGCTATCTCAAGGCCAATATTATTGATGCCGGCATCGCCTTCGATTCCACAGCCAAGGCGAACAATCTGACCTATATCAAGATTCCGGCCGCCTGTAATCATACAGAGATTGCCCCCCTCATCAGGCTAAAGAGCGAAAAAAATGCCAAAAACAGCAGTCTGTTCACAACTTTCATAAATAACCATCTGAATATCTTTAAAAAATATGGATTCAGGCCGGTCGGCACCGCGCCATGACACAGTTGACCAAGTTAACAAAATGGGTCAGTTTCCTGCTTGCCCTCCTTATCTTTACAATTATCATATCCGGTGTCATCAGCGTCCAGCAAGGTGCTATGGCCCAGCTCTTTCAGGATAGTGAATTTACCAAGGCCGTTTTCTTCACCCTGCGAACCTCACTTGCCGCCACCCTGCTGACCTCAATTACCGCGGTGCCAGCCGGCTTCTATCTGGCCAGAAATAACGGCCCGGCAGTTACTGTCATTGATGCCCTTTTTGATATTCCCATTGTCATGCCGCCCCTCGTGGTGGGGGTATTGCTCCTTTCCTTTTTTAACCGGCCGCTCTTGAAAGAGGTCTGCGACTTAATCTTCACCACGCCCGGAGCGATCATCGCCCAGTTCTTTGTCGCCGTACCCTTTACCATCCGGGCCGCTAAAAATGCCTTTGAACTGGTGCCGCCCATCTATGAGCAAATTGCCATGACCCTGGGGGCCGGGCCGGCAAAGGCCTTTTTTGACACCACCTTTAAACTCGCCCTGCCCGCCATCAGCGCCGGGCTGATCCTTTCCTGGCTCCGCTGTCTCGGCGAATTCGGGGCCACTCTCATGGTGGGCGGCGGCATTCCCGGCCGGACGGAAAACATCCCCATCTATATCTATCTCAGTATGAGCTCAGGGGAGTTTCAACAGGGAATGGCCGCCGCCATTGTCGCCATTGGCACCGCCTTCTGCGGCATTTTGCTGGTCAAGTTAGTAGTGAAACGGGTCTGAACCGTTTTCAGAATAAGAAATCATCCTGGCGCAGACCTTTTTTTCTGTGAGCCAACAACTATCCTAACACAGAGGGGTATATTTGCTTGAATCATCTTGACAGAGATGTTTTTTACCTTTATTAGTTAACAAGTTAATTAATAAGGAGCTAACTAAATGAGCATCTGTGATTCCAACCCCCTGCCCCGCCTAATTTATCTGACCTCAATAGAATTGCAGGCCCATGCCGATGAGGTCTTGCGACCCTATGAACTAACCCTGGAACAGTTTCATCCCTTAAAGATTATCCTCCTTGAAGGCGGGGCCGTGGGCCAAAGTTCCCTGTGCGGGCTGGCCTCCAAGACCCCGGCCAATATGACCCGCATCCTTGACCGGCTGGCGGCCAAAAAATTTATCGAACGTCGTCCCGACCCCCTTGACCGCCGGGCCTTTATCATCCATCTTACCCCGGATGGCGAAAGACTGGTGAACGAGGTGGCCGAGCTCTTTGCCGGTTATCTCAACAAGATAGTTATGAATGGCATCAGCAGTGAGGATGAGGAGTGCTGCCGCCGGGTATTGAAGCGAATTAATGATAATTTAAGCCGGATCACCCCGGATGCCGTATAAGGAGAACGTCATGTTGAAGATATTTAATTTTCTCATCCCCCTGCTGGCTGTGCTTATTTTACCGGCCGCGGCAGCTCTGGCCGGGCCCATGGGTTCGAAAAGACCGCCCACGGTGATAACAACCAAAATCCGGCAGGCCGACGTAGTGCCGGAAGCCCGATACGTCGGCCATGTGGAGGCCTTACAAACCGTTGATCTCCGAGCCAGGGTCGAGGGTTTTCTCGAACAGATAAAATTTAAGGAGGGGAGCTTGGTAACGGCCGGTGAGCCTCTGTTTATCATTGAGCAGTCGGTCTACAAGGCCAGACTAAAGGCGGCCGCAGCCAGAGAGGCCCAGGCCGAAGCGGAGCTTGACAGAGCGGCCGCCCATCTCAAGCGGCTGCGCCAGGCCCGCCCAGAATCCATCCCGGCCATCGCTCTGGATGACGCCGTGGCCGCTGAGCTTACGGCCAGAGCCGCTTTATCACTAACCAAAGCCGACCTGACCATGGCCCGCCTCAACCTCTCCTACACCATCATCAAGGCCCCCATCTCCGGCCGAATCGGGAGGACAAATTACACGGCGGGCAATCTGGTGAACCCCGCCTCCGGGACTCTGGCCCGTATCGTTCAGGTCAATCCCGTCCGGATATTATATTCCATCAGTGAAAAAGATTTGAGCGCCGAACAGAGCGCCATGAAAAGCGGCCGTCTAACCCCCAGATTGAAACTGACAGACGACAGGCTTTATCCCCTAACGGGCCAAATAGATTTTATTGATAACGAGATAGACCCGGCCACCGGCACCATCGCCGTCCGGGCCAAATTCCCCAACCCCCACGGCAGCCTTATTCCCGGTGAATACGTCACCGTTATGCTCAAGACCGCGGCCCCCAGAATAATGCCCGTTGTCCCCCAGGGCGCGGTGCTAACTGGCAAGGACGGCCGCTTCGTCCTTATGGTGGAACATGGCCGAGCCGTTCCCCGCCCCATCACCACTGGAGTTACGGTAGGCAATAGCTGGGCCGTAAAATCAGGCCTTAAAACAGGGGACACCATCATTGTCTCCGGTATCCAGAAGGTACGTCCCGGCATGCCGGTTACCGCGGTTCCAGCCCCGGGCGGGGAGAAGAAAAAATGATCGCCCGCCTCTTTATTAACCGACCGCGGCTGGCGGCGGTGCTCTCCATCGTCATCACCATTGCCGGTTTAATCGCCCTGCAGAAGATTCCAGTAGCCCAATACCCCCGCATCACGCCGCCGGAAATTCAGGTTACCGCCGTCTACCCCGGAGCCAGCGCCGAGGTTCTGGCCAATACCGTGGCCGCCCCTTTAGAAAAAGAAGTCAACGGCGTGGAAAAAATGCTCTATATGTCCTCCACCTGTTCCAATTCAGGGCTCTATAAATTGTCCGTCACCTTTGCCGTAGGCACCAACCCGGACATTGACCAGGTCAACCTCCAGAACCGCATCCAGCTGGCCGTTCCCAGGCTGCCGGCCGCGGTAGTGGCCCAGGGCATTCAGGTGCGCAAACGCTCCTCGGATATGATGGCCGTCGTAGCCTTTTATTCCCCGGACAAGAGCCGCAACATGCTCTTTTTAAGTAATTACGTCAGCAACGAAGTCAAGGACTCCCTGGTTCGTCTGAAGGGAGTCAGCGACGCCTTCATTTTTGGCGAAAAGGAATACGCCGTCCGCGTCTGGATGAATCCCGACCGCCTCACCGCCTTAGGTATGACCGCCGACGATATTATCACCGCCATCAGAAATCAGAATATCCAGGCCGCGGTGGGAGCGGTGGGCCAGGAGCCCTTAAACCATAAAAAAGAGGTGCAGTATACCCTGCGGGCCAAGGGCCGCCTGACTACGATACAGGACTTCAAAAACATTATTATCAGAACCAACAACCAGGGCGGGCTGGTGCGTCTGAGTGATGTGGCCAGGGTGGAGCTGGCCGCCAAATCCTACGGCCATACCGATATGCTGAACGGCCGCCAGGCGGCGGTAATGGCCCTCTACCGGGCCACCGGGGCCAACGCCATGGACACCATGAAGGCGGTAAAAGCCGAGCTTGTCCGCCTGCAGCGCAATATGCCGCCGGGGGTAAAGTACAAGATGATTCTTGATACCACCCGCTATGTATCAGCCGCCATTAATGAGATTATCAAGACCCTGGGCCTTACCTCGCTCCTTGTTATCCTTGTCGTCTTTGTTTTTCTACAGGACTGGCGGGCCACTCTAGTGCCGGCGGTGGCCATTCCGGTTTCGCTGATCGGTACCTTCGCTGTTCTCCTTGTCCTCGGTTATTCAGCCAACACCATCTCCCTCTTCGCCCTTATCATGGCCATCGGTCTGGTAGTGGATGACGCCATTGTGGTGGTGGAAAATGTCCATCGGGTCATGAATGAAGAGGGTCTGCCGCCTAAAGAGGCCTCCATCCGAGCCATGAAGCAGGTCACCGGGCCTATTATCGCCACTACCCTGGTTCTGCTGGCCGTCTTTGTGCCGGTGGGTTTCATGCCCGGCATCACCGGCCAGCTCTACCGCCAATTCGCGGTGACCATCTGTACCTCGGTGCTGATCTCATCCATCTGCGCCCTGTCCCTGTCGCCGGCCATGTGCGCTACCGTACTCCGCCGGCCGCGCCCCCACACCAGGGGGCCATTGGGCTGGTTCAACCGTTTTCTCGAGGCCTCCCGGCGCGGTTATATCCGCGGCTCGTCCTTTTTGATCCGCCGGGTTGTCCTGGCCCTACTGCTTCTGGCCGCCGTATTCGGGGCGGCAGGTTTTCTCTTTACCCACAGTCCCACCTCCTTTCTGCCCCAGGAGGATCAAGGGTATTTCTTTATGAACCTCCAGCTGCCTGAAGCGGCCACCCTCTCCCGCACCACCAGCATCATGCACCGCCTGACCGCCGATATAAAGGGCATCGCCGGGGTGAAGGATGTAATCGGCATCTCCGGGTTCAGTATTCTGGCCGGTGACGCCGATAATGTCGGCTTCGCCGTCGCCATCCTCCAGCCCTGGAGCAAACGGCAAAGGCCCAGTGAGCAGTTAGGGGCCATAGTAGGACAGGCCCAGGGACGTCTAATGGCCATCACCGGAGCCAACGCCTTTGCCTTCGCGCCGCCGCCCATTATGGGAATCGGCAACAGCGGCGGCTTTGATTTCCGTCTCCAGGCCAAGGAGGGCCAGAGTCCGCAGCAACTCTTCGGGGCGGCCATGGGCTTAATGATGGCCGCCAATAAAGATCCGCGCCTAACCAGAGTTTTCACCACCTTCACCGCCAATACCCCGCAGATCTTCGTTAACATCAACCGCGCCAGAGCCGAGGACATGGGAGTACCCATATCCCGGATATTCTCCACCCTGCAGAGTCAGCTGGGCTCGTCCTATGTTAATGACTTCAATATGGCTGGCCACACCTATCAGGTCAAGGTTCAGGCCCGGGCGGCTGACCGGGATACCATCGCCGCCATCAACAGGCTATATGTCCGCAGCAACTCCGGAGCCATGATCCCCCTGCCCAGCTTAGTGAGCCTGAAAACTATCCTCGGGCCACAGCTCATCAGCCGTTACAATCAATTCGCCAGCGCCCGATTCAACGGTCAGGGGGCACCCGGCGTCTCCTCGAGTGAGGCCATGGCCATTATGGAAAAACTGGCCCAGAACCTGCCACCCGGCTTTGGTTACGACTGGTCGTCCATGTCTTATCAGGAACAAAAGGCGGGCGGCCAGGTGACGGGGCTCTTCGCTCTGGCCCTGGTTTTTGCCTATCTCTTCCTGGTGGGGCAGTACGAGAGCTGGAATATTCCCTTAGCCGTCATTGTCTCTATTCCCATAGCCACCCTGGGAGCCCTGGCCGGACTATTCTTTATGCATATGCCGCTTTCCATCTACGCCCAGATCGGTCTGGTGCTGCTGGTGGGGCTGGCAGCCAAAAACGCCATCCTCATTGTCGAATTCGCCCGCGAACGGCATGAAGACGGCCTGACCACCGCCGAGGCGGCAGTGGACGGAGCCCGCATCCGTTTCCGGCCAGTATTAATGACCGCCTTCACCTTTATCCTTGGCGTCCTGCCCATGGTCATCGCCACCGGGGCCGGAGCCGGCAGCAGACGGGCCATCGGCACCACGGTTTTTGCCGGAATGCTGTTCTCCACCATGTTCGGAATTTTTCTGATTCCGGTACTTTATTATATATTTCAGTCAATGCGTGAACGGGGTAACGCCTGGCGGCGCAGGAATCAGAGGACAGAATAACCAAGGGGCACGAACACAGGGGCGTATTGATATACGCCCTCCCAATTAATTCTGCCAACCAACAAAACACAACCTGTAGGGGCTCTGCCATACGCCCCCCCGAGATGCCCGGAGGATATTAAGATGACCAAAACTATTAAACTATGCGCGGGCCTCGCCCTGGCGTTCCTTTTTTCCGGCTGCGCCATGGTGGGCCCTAATTACCACCCGGTGACAGCCCATGCCCCGGCTGCCTGGCATAGCAAACTAACAGGGGGGCTGCAACCGGGGCCGGCTAATCCGCAGGCCCTGGCCCACTGGTGGACGGTGTTTCATGACCCCCTGTTGGTGAAACTGGAGAATAAAGCGCTGCGGGGCAGCCTGGATCTGAAGACGGCCCGCAGCCGGGTACGGGAAGCCAGGGCTCTTATGGGTATCAGCCGGGCCGGGTTATTCCCCCAAGTCAATTCATCCGCCAGCGCCATTAAATCACGCACCGGCAGAGGCGGAGGCGAGAGCAATCTTTATAACGCCGGTTTTGACGCCGGTTGGGAATTGGATATATTCGGCGGCCGCAGACGGGCCGTGCAGGCGGCAGCCGCCGACCTCAAGGCCCGCCGTGACGCCATGCGTGATGTCATGGTCAGCCTCACGGCCGAGGTGGGTATAAACTATGTCGATCTCAGAACCTGCCAGGCCCGTTTGAAAGCGGCCAAGGCTAATCTTGCCACCCAGAGAGAGAGTTACCAGTTAAATCAATCCCGTTACCAGGCCGGACTTATAGATGAGCTGGTCTTGGAACAATCCCGCTCCAATATGGAGTTAACCCGCTCTCAAATTCCCCAGTTGGAAACTGGAATAATCAAGGCCATGAACCGGCTGGCCGTACTTACCGGCCAGAGGCCAGGCAGCCTGGAAGGCAAATTAGCCGCCCCCGCGCCGGTACCTTCGGCCCCCGCCGCCATTACGGTCGGGGTGCCGGCCGAAACCCTGCGCCGCAGACCGGATATCCGCCAGGCCGAACAGGAATTAGCGGCTCAGACCGCCCGTATCGGGGTAGCCAAAGCAGCGCTCTACCCCAAATTCCAGCTTGCCGGCTCCATCGGCCTGGAATCCCTGCGCCTTGAGAACCTGCCGGAATGGGCCAGCCGCACCTTTCAGCTGGGCCCCTCCCTGTCCTGGAATATCTTTGATGCCGGGGCCATTCGCCGCCAGATTGAGGCTGAAAACGCCCGCCGGCAACAGGCCCTGATCCATTATCAAGCCACGGTACTGAGCGCCGTGGAGGAGGTGGAAAACACCTTGACCGCCTATGTCAAAGAAGAGACCCGCAACCAAGCCCTGGCACAGGCCGCCAAGGCGGCCGCCAAGGTAGAGCAGGCGACCAGGGATCGCTACCAGGCCGGGCTTATCGATTTTTCCAAGGTCTTGGACGCCCAACGCTCTCTGCTCTACTTAGATGATGAACAGGCCCAGAGCACCGGGGCAGTAACCTCAAACCTGATCCGCCTTTATAAGGCCTTAGGCGGCGGCTGGGGCCCAGAGCCAAACACGCAAAGTAAAAAGGCAGGGGCTGAATGAACGAAAATTTTGTAAGTAAAACAAGTTACACTGCCATCACCCCCAAGCCAAAAAATCTGGCACCATGAATATTATTAAAATTGGCCTGGTCTATCTCTTCCTGGTCGCCCTGGCCTATTTCTGGTCATTCAGAGACGACAAACAGCAGGCCAAAACTGCCATTAAGACCGGCGCCAAAACTTTATGCAGCCTGCTGCCCTTATTGCTGGCCATCTTCGCCTTGGTCGGTCTCTTTAAAGAGTTTCTGCCTCCCAGGCTGATTGAGACCTTGTTGGGAGAAGGAAACAAGGGTTTGTCTCTGCTTCTGGGAGGACTGCTCGGCGCTGTTTCCATCGGCCCGCCGCTGGCATCATACCCCATTGCCGGTTCGCTGCTGGCAGACGGCGCCTGGCCGCCGGCGGTGGCAGCCTTTATCATGTCATGGATTTCAGTGGGAGTAATCACCATGCCCTTTGAAGCCAAGATTTTTAACTGGAGATTCGCGCTCATCCGCAACTTCCTGACCCTGATTGCCGCCCTTATTTCAGGTCTGTTACTGGGAGGTCTGTTATGAGCCGGGCCAAATCCTTTTTCCGGGGCTTATTGCGCCAGCGCATGGCCGGAATAGTGATTCTCCTTTATATATGGGCCTGGTCGGTTTCTCCCGCCAAGACCATAGAATCTTTAAAATATGGAGCGCATCTATTTGCCTCGATAAGTATTATTATTCTGGCGGTATTCGCCCTCATTGGTCTGATAAATATCCGAATAAGCCGCGAACTGATTGGTTCCCTGCTGGGGCAAAAAAGCGGCCTCAAAGGACTGTTGATCGCAGTGGGTTGCGGGGCCGTACTGGTCGGCCCCTCGTACGTCATCTTTCCGTTACTCATGAGTGTGAAACGGCTTGGAGCCCGCTGGGCCGTAGTCACCATTGTCCTGGCCTCCTGGTCACTTAAACCGCCAATGCTGCCAATTGAGGCCGAGTTTCTTGGTTTCCACTTCGCCCTGCTTCGGGGGGCCTTAGTTCTGCTGCTGGCAATTCCTCTTGGACTCGCGGTGGAATGGCTTATGCCCAATGAACAGTTAAAGGATGAAGGATGAA
>VAPK010440340.1_pt1 | contig 10255 bp, 9 predicted proteins | sample 3395031 | NCBI WGS metagenome assembly VAPK01 (sample SAMN08290443, study PRJNA428436) | hydrothermal vent metagenome | isolation source: Deep-sea hydrothermal vent chimney 1 | place: Pacific Ocean: Juan De Fuca Ridge
CATGCCTATCTCAGGAAAAGCAGGTGGCATCATTGAAGCTGATCTTAAACGCAGTGGTCGATTAAAAGTTATAAGCTCGTCAAAAATCACAGGGTTAACCCCTTTTGGTGGTTCAGTAACTAATGTGGAAAAATTTGCAGATATCACTGATTATATCGTCAGAGGAAAACCATCTATAAATGGTGGGCTAGATATTGAATTAATCAGCACTTCTGATAAGGCGGTTACTCGTTATTCGATTTCAGCTAATGCCAGCCCTAGACGTGTTGCACATAAAACAGCAGATAAGATTTACGAAAAAATAACACGTATAAAAGGCGCCTTTGATACCAGATTAGCCTATGTAACGGTTACTAATAAAGCCAGCAAAAACCGTATGTTTAGATTATATATTGCAGATTCTGATGGCTATAAACCACAATCAATTTTAAGCTCACATTTACCCATTATGTCGCCAGACTGGTCACCTGATGCAAGTAAATTAGCCTATGTGTCTTTTGAAGAAAATAATACTTCTGCGATTTATATTCAAAATATATTCACAGGTGAGAAACGAAAAATATCATCTCGTGAAGGTATAAATGGTGCGCCATCTTGGTCACCTGATGGTCGTCGACTAGCAATGAGTTTATCCGTTAGTGGCAATCCTGAAATTTATGTTATTAATGTTAGTAATGGTGCATTAACACAGATAACGCACTCCAGTGCCATCAACACAGAGCCGACTTGGCGCAATAATAACACGCTGGTTTTTACATCTAATCGTGGCGGAACACCGCAACTTTATCTTGCTAATGCAAGCGGTGGTTCGGTAAAGCGGATGAGTTTTGACGGGCGTTACAACAGTGCTGCAGATATCGCTAATAATAAAATGGCGTATATCACAGGAGCACGCGGCGCATATCAGGTAGCGATAAAATCCATCAGTGGCTCTGGAAAAGAAATCCTATCCAACGGAAGGTTGGATGAGTCACCAACTATTTCACCAAACGGTGCGATGGTCGTTTATACCACATTAAAAAATGGTGAGAATACCTTGGCTGTTGTCAGTGACAACGCTAAAGCAAGACAATTTTTAACATCAGCAGCAGGTGACGTCAGAGAGCCAGCTTGGTCACCTTATTTACGTAAATAACTAAAGGGGAAGAATTATGAAGAAGAAGACGATAGCGATACCATTGATACTATGTGCACTATCAATAAGTGCATGTAGTAGTCAGCGACAAAATGATAATGAAAAAGGAAGTATTTCCAGTGTTATTAATAAAGGCAGTAAAGCTGGCAACAAAACAAACAGCGGCACTATTGCAAACAATGGGGCTTCTAATGTTAATAGCTCTGAAACACGCGGAAAATTTAATTACCTGCCAGGGAATGGAAATGGTACGGGCAATAGAAAGGCAAAAAATAGTAATGATATTACGCTTGCAGGGTTAAGTGATCCAAATAACCTACTTTCACAACGTATTATTTACTTTGATTATGACAAGGCTGCTATCCGTCCAGAGTACATGATATTAATCCAAACGCATGCGAAGCTATTAGCAAAATACCCTGATCTAAAAATGCGCTTAGAAGGACATGCTGATGAACGTGGTTCACGTGAGTACAATGTTGCGCTATCTGAGTCTCGCGCGCGCTCTGTAAAAAGTATCATGGGCGTTCAAGGGGCTCGCGGTAATCAGATAAAATCAATTGGCTTTGGTGAAGAAGTTCCTATCGTTAGTGGACATTCTAAAAATTCTTGGCAGAAAAATCGCCGCGTAGAAATAAAATACGATAACTACTAACTGTTAACATCCAGAAACAGATCATTTTAAGAGCACCTAAGATGATATGCTTCTGGATGTAACTCGTTGTATTTAGAAATACAGTGATGACTGCTTTTTGAATACTATACTAAGGCGTACCTTATATTAGTTATCATTTATAACAAGGAAAGATAAATAATGACAAAACTTAGTCAAGTTGGACTAATTATCACCATGCTCACAATGTTATCAACAGCTAGAGCTGAAGTGAACCCACAGTCTATTATCCAGATATTTCAACGCTTAGAAATTCTTGAAAAGAAAGGCAGAGAACTACACGGTGAAAATGAAGTTTTACGCCATCAGATTGATCAATTAAAAAAATCTCAAAAGCAAGGACTTCTGAATATTGACTCACGTATTGATCAACTATCAAATTCAATTAAAAAAACGCAAAGCTCAGCTGAAAACAGTGAGGCCAATAAAAAACCTGAAATTAAAACTGAAGTTAAGGTAGCAGCGAATCCTGCTACTAAAACAAAGCAAGAGACTCCCGCACCTGTCAATAATACAAAAGAGCCAAAACAGCCTGTCGCACCTGTTCCACCAAAACAAGTTACAATTCCTGCGAAATCAGAAACGACAAAAGCGCTGACCAATGACAACGAAACTGTTGATAGCAAAACACCCGCTAAAACCACATCAGCTGACAACTCAGTAGTTGATAGCAACTCACCCAAAAAGCCTGTCAGTAGAGAACCTACAGGATACGAAAAAGAAACATACCAAGCGGCATTCAATAAAATGAATGGCTCTCCAAGTGCGGCTACTAGAGCTTTTCAAGAATACATTAAAATGCAGCCTGATAGCCCACTCGCAGCCAATGCTCAATACTGGATTGGTGAAATTATGTATTCACATAATAATTACAAAGGTGCTGTAGAAGAATTTATTAAAGTCTTACAGAAATATAAATACAGCAGTAAAGCACCTGATGCTGCAATTAAATTAGGCTACAGCTTCTATGCATTAAAAAACTGGAAATATGCACGCAGAACCTTTGAAGATGTTTTGAAGTATTTTCCTGAAAATAAGAATGCGATCAAGCTCGCTAAGAAACGCCTTGATAAAATGAAGCTAGCAGGTAACTAGCTCTCAATTATCAAAAAAAGGGGGGGGTGCCATATAGCTTAGTTTGGCTTATATATTACCAAACTTGATTTAACATAAGGATTATTCGGGTATCTTCTTACCACTTTATCCTGAATCGCCAATGCCTCTGGCCTATGTAAATATGGGCCTAAACGCACCTTATAAATAGTCCGACCTTTTGCTTTACTAGCAAGTACAAAAGCAGAATAACCATCACCAGCAAAATCATTCATTACTGACGTAGCTTGGTCTAATTGCTTGGTTGCCATTAGCTGCACACCATATCCAATGAAACCATCCTCACCAGAGAATGTATTAGAAACAGAGCTCGCATACGATTTGGCTTTGTCGATTGAGATTAGACCTTTTTGATTTGCTATAAAAGCCCCATATCCCATTGCCCCAATAATGACAAAGAGCATTAATTTGCCAACACCACCCTGTTGCTTCTTTAGAGTTTTTTTATTATTCATTATTATTCCCCTTTTACCCATAGCCTGTATGGTTCGGCTATTATCTCAACTATACTCCTTTATATATTTATGTAAGATGAATAGAGGCTAATATGATTCTTTACTATGTTCACGACCCTATGTGTAGCTGGTGTTGGGGCTTTCGACCTACATGGCTAGAAATTAGCAAAGCTTTAGAAAATAAAGTAGAGATACGATATTTATTAGGGGGTCTTGCGCCTGATAGTGATGTGCTAATGCCAGAACAGATGCAAAAAGATATTGCAGGCTACTGGCGTAAAATTCAACAACATATTCCCAATACACAATTCAATTTTGATTTTTGGGAAAACTGCCAACCTAGGCGTTCAACCTACCCTGCTTGCCGTGCGGTCATTGCGGCTCGAAAACAAAACAAAGAAGTTGAGCTAGCTATGATAGAAGGCATTCAAAAAGCATACTATCTAAACGCACAGAATCCATCTGATGATGATACTTTGATTTCACTAGCAAAATCACTAGCCTTGGATAGTCAAATATTCACAAATGATTTAAATAATGATGAAACACAAAAGCAGCTTGAATCAGAGATTACTTTTGGCAGAGAAATCGGCGCTCAAGGATTTCCTAGTATGATTCTAGAAAAAAAGGGTAACTTCCATGTCATTCCTCTTGATTACAATAATGCATCTATTACAATTCAGTATGTAAGTTCTCTATAATATATTTGTATAATAATCAATCTAACTCATAATTTATTTTAATGGAACCATTTATAATATATATTGACTATACACACCACACGGCTAACTCTAGGTAAAATAATGAAACTAATAAATCCCCAGATTCTATCCCACATTTTACTGTTTGGCTCAATCTTAGCACTTAACGCAGCATTGCTTACTAGCGTAAATGCTGAACCTAAAGAACTTAGTTCTACTATAAAAAAAGATCCCGTTAATCAGGATGGTCTTAATGCACTTATTCCTATTTTAGCTATTCTACTCAATGATGAAGAAAAGCCTGATGCTGATAAAGATGGCATTGAAGACTCCGTTGACCCAGATGATGATAATGATGGAATGCCAGATGTATGGGAAATAGCAAATGGATTAAATCCACTTAATGCAACGGATGCTAACCTAGACCCTGATAATGACCACTTAAGCAATTTACAAGAATACCAAAATGGGACTGATCCAAATTCTAATGATATTGGTAATACGCAGTTCAGTGCAATTCAAGCATCAAGATTTTTAACACAGGCAAGTTTTGGACCTACTCTGAGTGAAATACAGAGCCTTGAAAGCACTGCAAATATTGAAACCTGGATTAACCAACAATTCAATCTGCCTACTAGCTACCACTTACCACTTGTTAAAAGCCAAGGATCAGGTGATGTGGGTGGTGATACACAACTTGTACGCTACCCCGTTTGGTGGCAAATAGCTTTACACTCTGATGACCAATTGCGTCAACGGGTAGCATTTGCACTCAGTGAAATTATGGTTGTTTCTGATAGACCCGACGCACTGATAAATCATGGTAACTTACTGGCAGCCTATTTTGATATTTTAGTTGAACATGCCTCTGGAAACTATCGTGATCTATTAGAAGCCGTGACTAAAAATCCAGCCATGGGCTTGTATCTCAGCATGTTGGGTAATGAAACCACCAACAATCGTGCTGATGAAAATTATGCCCGTGAAGTTCTCCAGTTATTTAGTATCGGATTGGTACAACTTAATCTGGATGGTACTCAAAAGTTAGATGCTAATAACAAATCTATACCAACCTATAATCAACAAGATATTGCTAACCTAGCTAAGGTATTCACTGGCTGGGCATGGGACAGAGATGAATATGAGCCGTATCAAGGAGGTTGGTACCCTGATGTTTCGATAATGGAAATCCCAATGAAAGCATTTCCTAATTACCATGACACCGCTAGCAAGACTTATCTTGGTATCACTGCCCCTGCAAATCTTACACCAGAACAAGACCTCGATATGGCATTAGATGCAATTTATAATCACCCTAATGTTGGCCCATTTATAAGTAAGCGACTGATTCAGCGACTGGTTACCAGCAATCCATCAAAACGCTATATCGCGCGTGTTGCATCAGTTTTTAATGATAATGGGCAGGGCGAACGTGGTGATTTAAAAGCAGTAATTAAAACTATTTTATTAGACCCAGAAGCTCGATCTGATGTTTTTTCAAAGAAATCAGATTTCGGAAAACTACGTGAACCAATCTTAAGGTTTTCGCACCTGTGGCGCTCATTTCAAGTACAAGACCCTATCGAAATGGATCATTTTTCTAGTCTCATGTCTCAACATGCTCCATTAACGGCTAAGTCTGTATTTAACTTCTTTAGCCCACACTACGCCCCACCAGGAGAAATCACAAATGCGGGCTTAGTCGCACCCGAGTTTCAACTTATTAGTGAAGCAAGGATCACTTCAATTTACAACCTTATATTCGATATAATAGAGGAGGATGGTTTCTATGACATCTTTCCAACTCGATTAAATCTGACTTATGAACTCACCCTAGTTAACACTCCAATACAGTTACTGGATCACCTTGATTTACTCCTTATGTCAGGAAATATGTCCCTAGAATTTAGACAAATTTTATTAAATTATATTAATCAAAATAAAACTGAGGTGCCCTCTGAACAACTACTTAGAGATGTCATTAGTCTGATTATTTCTTCAGCTCAATACTCAATCCAACGCTAAGAGAGACATTATGAATAAACTAAATAGAAGAGATTTTTTAAAAAAGAGTTTATCTACAGCTGCTGGCATGTCTGCTTTCTTGTCATTGGCAACATCAATTCGATCTACTCATGCTGCAAATCTAGGGGGGCAATATAAGGCATTGGTTTGTGTCAATCTTGCTGGAGGCAATGATGCATTTAATATGTTCATCCCACAAAGTGCATCAGAGCATAGTGCCTATGCAACCGTCCGCCAACAGCTTGCAATACCTCGAAACCAGATATTAGAAATTACCCCATCAACATATAATGATGGGGCTAAATATGGCTTTCATCCAAATATGTCAGGTTTGCATGCACTCTTTAATCAAGGGAAAGTAGCAACCATTGCTAATACTGGAACCTTGCTTAGACCAATAAGTAAATCTGAATATGAGAATGAATTAGTAGAAACACCACCACAATTATTCTCCCACAATGATCAGTCTGACCTGTGGATGTTAGGGCATTCGAATGGTGTATCGGCTCAGGGCTGGGCAGGCAAAATGATGGACGTCATCTACCCAAGTGACTCAGGACCTGCTCCATCTCCTAGTATTTCTATCGCTGGGAACAATCTATGGCAAGTAGGTCAATTTACTCAACCTTACGAAATATTTTCCGGCGGTATAGAGCCCCTCTATTTTCCTTGGCATCTAGGTCCTGTAAAGTTTGAGCAAGCCTATAAAGATATTTATAATTTGGGTCTAAGTTCTACCACTACAAACCCAATGATAAAAACACATGCAAAACTTCAAAAGCAGCAAATTCAATTTAGTGAGAATATAAAATCTGCCCTTACAAATGCACCTAATTTTACGAAACCTTTTGGTGAAGGACCTTTAGAGAAACAATTGGAAATGGTCGCGAAACTTATTGCGGTGCGAAATAACTTGGATAGTAATGTATTACGTCAGGTATTTTTTGTGCAACTTGAAGGCTGGGATACGCATGATGCACAGAACACTAACCACCCTAATTTACTCAAGCAGCTAAGCCAAGCACTTGATACATTTAACGCAGCACTCGTTGAAACAGGCGTTAGTAATCAGGTAACGACATTTACTTCTTCAGAGTTTGGGAGATCCCTTACTCCAAATGGTGATGGTACAGATCATGGTTGGGGAGGTCATAGCTTGGTTATGGGTGGAGCGGTAAAAGGAAACGATATATACGGCACGATGCCTGATCTTTCTATCAACAGTAATGATGCAGTGGAGGAAGGCAGGATTATTCCCACCACTTCTGTTGATCAATATGGGGCAACTTTAGCAAAATGGTTTGGCTTGAGTACCTCAGAAGTGGATACTTTATTTCCTAATCTGAATCGATTCAATGATAGAGATTTAGGTTTTATGAAGACGTAGGATTCGGCATATGTTTTGGTAAATACTTGGTCCAATCACAATCATTATTGCCTATCGTAAAAAAGAAAGGATTTAGTAAGGAATCCTTAGTGTTATAGAGTAAAGGAGACATATCAGTCTTTACTATGCTCCCATCTGCTTCATCCACAATACAATGTGCCGCTGCGGTATCCCATTCAGATGTCAACCAAAGACGTGGGTATAAATCGGCGACACCTTCTGCGACCAAACACATTTTTAATGAGCTGCCCATACTGATCAGTTCATAATCGCCTTTATCATTTTTAAGATTTTGTAGAAAGGTTTCAAGAGTTTTTCCTAAATGTGAACGGCTTCCTGCAATCATTGGCATCTGAGGTAAAGCACGTGCTTTTATCTGTTGTTCGGTATCATTTGCAATTTGTTTAAAGCTACCACTACCACGACAAGCAAAATAACTTACATCAAGGGCTGGTGCGTAAACCACACCTAGAATAGATTTATTTTTATGAATCAGAGCAATATTAACTGTAAAGCTATCACGTCGTTTTATAAACTCTTTAGTGCCATCGAGTGGATCAATTAACCAATAAGTCTCTCTAGCAGAGCGTTTTTCAAAAGGAACTTCAGCGGATTCCTCAGATAATATTGGAAACAAGGGTAAAAGCTTATTGAGTTCGCGTTCAATCACTTCATTAGCAGCTAAATCTGCGGTGGTAACAGGCGAATTATCCGCCTTTATTTCAATTTCAAAGCCTTTTTCATAGACTTCCATGATCTTCTCACCTGCCTCTTTCGCAATACGTCTGATCTCGGGTAATAAGTCCTTTAGTAGATCTATATCAAGCATGTAGATTCCGATGGTGATTGAGTAAATGCAATGCAGCAACGCTGCGCCCTTCGGCAAAATCATCTCGATCAATTAACAGATGAATTTCACTTAGTTTCCAAGGAATGACTTCTATTTCTTCTGGTTCATCACCTGGCTCACGATGCTCAGTCAATTCTTCAGCAAGTATAATACTGGTTACATGCCCCATATAACCTGGTGCTAAACTTAATTTTTTCAGAAGAGTTAATCGCCCTGATTCATAGCCCACTTCTTCCATAATCTCTCGATTAGCGGCATCTAAAATCTCTTCACCTTTTTCAACCTTTCCTTTTGGAAATCCCAGCTCATAACGATCTGTTCCTGCGGCGTATTCTCTAATTAACAACATTACTTCTTCATTATTTTCATCACGTAAAATAGGTATAATCAGAACGGCTCCAACACCACGACTAGCAATTCGTTCATAAATACGTTGCTCACCGTTTGAGAACTCTAATGAAAGTTCTTCCACATTGAACAAACGACTACTAGCAACAGTTTTAATATGGTGTATGGTTGGCTTTTTTTTCATGCACAGAGTGTAACCTAACAATGCAAAAAATACCTATTGATTGGAAAAATATTGAAACGGTCTTCCTAGATATGGATGGTACTTTATTAGACTTACATTTTGATAATCACTTTTGGCTAGAACATATGCCAATAAGATATGCACAGAAAAATAAACTCAGTTTAGAAAAAGCATCTACTGAACTGACACAAAAAACTGCGTCTATTGAAGGTTCTCTTGATTGGTATTGTCTTGATTATTGGCAAGAAACGCTGCAAATGGATATTGTCAGTTTAAAGCATGAAGTATCAGATCGTATTGCTATTCGAGATAATGTTATTCAGTTTCTAGATTATCTTCATTCACTTAAAAAACGTGTGGTGCTACTTACAAATGCACATCATAAAACGGTTACATTAAAATTTAGTTACGCTGATATAGAAAAATATTTTGATCGCGTCATCACTTCCCATGATATTGGCCTAGCAAAAGAAGAGTGTGGATTTTGGGAAAAGCTAGAAGAAGTAGAAAAAGTTAGCAAGAGCAAAAGTCTATTTATTGATGATAATTTAAATGTATTAAATACTGCTAGGCAGTACGGTATAAAGAATCTATTAGCGATTAGCCAGCCAGACTCGCAACAGCCTTTAAAAGACACTAAAGACTATGTTGCGATTGAATGTTATAGCCAGCTTATAGAACTTTGATAATAATTTTTACCAAGGCATCTTAGGCTTAAAATACTTACTCGGATTCATCCAATTATTGTTTCCCTTTCCGTTATTGCCAGTATTACCAAAGGGAAAAAACGAACCAAAGCCATTATTGGATTTATTGTTTCGCGGACGTGTTGCATAGAGTAACTGCTCACGTTCTGCTTTGGGCAGATCCTGTGCATCCATGGCTTGTTGAAAGATCTCTTCACGATCACCTTCATATGTACGCATTTGTTTGTTTCCGTTAGCACCAACGAAACGAATAATAGCGCGGTATCTATCATCACCAATTTGCTTAATTGCTAGACCATTAAATTCTTTTGGATTTGGTGTTTTTTGAGCACCAACCACCACAGGAATATCTATAACAGAGCCCTGCCTAACGACTTTAAGGTTCGCTGTTTTTCCTGGCTCTGCTGCTCTTACTGACTTAATGAATTGAGCAGGATGAATTACTTTTTGATTATTAAACTCAACAATGACATCAAATGGTTTTAAGTCGCTATTACGTGCAGGTGAATTATCTGAAAATGATTTAAATAATATTCCTTGCGCGTTCCCTTTCGGTAATTGCGCTGAAACAGAAGAAGGTAAAATATCTGTCACCAACCCTAAATAACCAGAGAATTCTCTAAAAGGTACCTGCTTAATAGTTTGTTTTGGCTGTGCTTGCTGTTGCCTATGTTGTA
>VAPK010612602.1_pt1 | contig 10255 bp, 8 predicted proteins | sample 3395031 | NCBI WGS metagenome assembly VAPK01 (sample SAMN08290443, study PRJNA428436) | hydrothermal vent metagenome | isolation source: Deep-sea hydrothermal vent chimney 1 | place: Pacific Ocean: Juan De Fuca Ridge
AGCGAGGCTTTTTTAACGAAATTAGCGTGCAAAAGAACGAGTTAAAACGGTTAGGTTATTTCATTACAATCCCTTAGGCTATTTGCATTAGAAACCAACAGGTATAAAAAAAGTACATCCACAAAACTCTATGAAAGCATCCTTCTCAATTCAGCAGATATAACTGTTGATGAGTGTGTCTATAATTTAATGTACTTTTTACGCGCCGTACCGATCAATTTTATCCCAATTGAATTAGGAATTAAAAAAGAAGATATTGTTTTTAGAAACATAGGGAATAGTTGTTATAAAGCAAATAATCGTGTTTTGTTTGGTAAACAAGTACAAGTTACAGTTTCCGATTTTTCAAAAATTGCACAGTTCTCAAAAGCTGCTGATATAAGAGGAGTTAATCATGTAAATATAGAATCACGAAAGAATTCTAAAATTGTATATTTTCAAAAACAAGTACAAATTGCAGCTTTAAAAAATGCAAAACAGAAAGCTAAATATTTGGTTGAAAGTATGGGTGAAGAGTTGGGAGAATTACAATGTATTTCAGAAATAGCCGATAACTACCAAGGTTACCGTCATTATAATGATGCGGTAATTTTAGAAGAATCTTCGATTTACAGTGTCTCGCAAGTTCAAAAAATACAATTAGATTATACCATTACTACAAAATTCAAGATTAAATAATAGTTTTCTTTTCTGTCAACAATACAGAATCATTACCTTGCAGCAAATATTTCGAAATGGCAATATTTAAAGTTAAACAGTGTCCTGTTTGTGATGGGAAAGAGTTTTCGTCCTTTTTAACTTGTACCGATTATTTTGTTTCAGGCGAAGAATTTCAAATAAAACGATGTAAAAGCTGTGGTTTTAAAATCACAGAAAATATTGAAGATGAAGAAAATATTGGACCTTATTATCAGGCGGAAAATTATATTTCCCATTCAAATACAACAAAGGGCTTTGTAAACGTAATTTATCATCAGGTGCGTAAATTCATGCTTGGCAGAAAAAGGCTGTTGGTAGAGAATGTAGCAGCATTGCGAAAAGGGCATATTTTGGATGTGGGTGCCGGTACTGGTTTTTTCCTGAATGAAATGAATGAATATGGCTGGCAGGTCACCGGAATTGAAAAAAGCGAAGATGCCCGGAGATTTGCAAAATTGGAATTTAACCTCGATATTTTGCCCGCCTATGAACTTTCCAAATTGAAAGGAAAAAGTTACGATGTAATTTCGTTGTGGCATGTGTTGGAGCACATCCACCAATTGAATGTAAACTTGGATATATTTTTTAGCTTGCTAAAAGACGATGGAAAATTGGTAATTGCTGTTCCAAACCACGATTCGTACGATGCAAAACATTATAAAGAATTTTGGGCAGCGTACGATGTACCGCGTCATATTTGGCATTTTGCTCCGTCCCAAATGAAACTTCTCGGCGAAAAGCACAATTTTAAATTGCTAAATTTACATACCATGCCATTCGATTCTTTTTATGTTTCAATGCTCAGCGAGAAATATAAAAAATCTGCACTGGCTTTTTTTAAAGGAATTTTTTATGGAAAAATATCGTGGCTTGTCAGTCTCGTTAACAAGGCAAAATGCAGCTCGGTAATTTATGTATTTGAAAAAAATTAATTAATTGCAGCAAAACTATTCAATAAAACTAAGTAACTCTTTAAACTCTTTATTCAATAGATTGTCTTTTTCAGATTTGTCGTAAATTGCTAAAAGGTAAACATCATTTTTGGATATAACAACATGAGTAATTACTCTTGCGCCTCCACTTTCCCCTCTTCCTTTTGATTTTATAGACAATCTGATTTTATAGCAATTATTTGATAATAAGATTCCTTGAAAAGGATTCTCTTCAAGATTATTAATCAAGTAAGTAAACTCATTTTGTAATGAATTGTACTTTTTCGATAATCGTTTAAGTTGTTTCTCGAAAGGAGGAATGGATAGAATATTATAACTCATTTAATAAGTCTTTCGCCGGACGTGCCTTAACCTTTCCTTTTTTTACAAGATTAATATACTCCACGGCTTCTTTAATCTCTTCCATTAGTTCAGCTTTTGAAGGCGAAATTGATTTCGCTTTTACAAAAGATAAACTATCAAGAAGTTCCATTACAAAATCTACCTTATTATCTTTTATGTCGAGAATTACTTTCATCTTTTTTAATATGAGCAGTACAAATATACAAACCTAAATTGAGAATAAGGTGAGAATCTTAGTTCAAAGTATAATTGTACAAGTTGCCCCCTTTGCTTCCCACAATTAAATTCAGTTTATTTGAATTTTTTGAGATACTGCCAATGCTAAATTCGCTGTTTCCCTGTAAGGGAAATCCGTTGTGCAATTTCCCCGATGGTTCGAACAAATAAATACGATTAGCAGTGGATTCAACAATACCGATTTCTTTCATTTTCGAAGAAAAACTATACAGGTTAGGTGGTTGTTGAATCTTGTTTTTGAACTTTTCGGAAAAAAGCTTTTTCCCATTTTCATCCATAACCGTTAATTCCTTGCCATCGACAAATACAAAGTCGGGAACTCCGTTCCCATTGATATCATCAACAGTGAAAAAATGGTTTTTGCTAAATCTCGCGGTTTTCTTTGTCTTAAATACCCCATTAAAATAGAGATAGAAAACTTTGCCCGTTTTATCGCTTGCTACAATTTTTGGCGTACCGTTTAAATTCAGGATTAATGGATTGTTTGAACTCTCGAATTTAGCCTCGCTGTTTACCCTTGTTCCGCCCCTACGATCTTGAATATAAATGTGCGATTGGTCTTTAAAAACAATGTAATCTTTATTGTTCACCCTAAAATGCTGGATTGGTGTTGTAACCCGATTGTCTGTTTTTCCAAATTTCCATCCAGCTAAAACTTTGCCATCGTGGTCGAGTGCATACACTTTTTTATCTTCGCACGCCACAAAATAGCGATAATTCCGGTTGTTGTTGTAATCGAAAACGCTAACTCCATTGGTTGCCGGCGAACGAAAATCTATGGGAAAATGTGCCACATTATTTCCATTGCGGTCAATTAAATACAATTTACTTTTTGTATTGAAAAGGTATTGTAATTTTCTATTTTTGAAATAATCAACCTGATGAATTTTACTCAATATTGTTTCATGAATTGGTTTGCTCCAGCGAATTCGTCCTTCGGCTGTAATTTGGTGCAAATTATTCTGTGCATCTTGCAAAATTATTCCGAGGTTATTTACATCCATATGATTTTTAACAAACTGGGGTTTACTAATTATTTCATTGCCAACATTACTTTGCCAAGTTGTTTGTGCATCTTCTTCCGAATTGTCGTTAAACGACAAATTCACAGAATTAAATGAAATTCCTTTTTCGCAAACTACTTGCCAATTTATTGCCTGGAATTTCCGTAAATACCCTTCGTAAGTTTCAAAATCTTTTGAAACATCTACATTAAAAACTTCTTTGTTCAAACCAAAAATACGATTTACGTTTAGGTATGAATTTATGTTTGCCCGGTTGACTGTATTCTGTTTAAATTTCAAGTATTTAATGTCTTTTATTAACGATGACTCTAAAACCATGTTGTACAAATATTCATGAAGCCCTTTTTCGGTGTTGCAAAAAACAAGGTAGTTCTCGTAAAATGCCGCAAAATTTGCTTGTGCAATCCCAAATGGTTTTCCGAGCCAGACTCCCGGGAAAGAGGGGTACGGAAAATGAAAAATAGTAAAGCTGGTTTCCGCATCAACTTCAAACGATGTTTTTAAGCTATTTAGATCGATGTTTTTTTGTTTTGAATAAGCATTTAATAAATTGTTCAATTGTTTTTCTGCACTCGGTTTTTCTTTAGTTTGAAGGATAAACAGAGTTGTTTTTTCGCTTGTTTCGGTTGGTATTGATGTGGTTGCAACAATCACTTCGTTTTTTACCAATTCCTGAAATGTATTTTTAAAATTAGTACGAAACCCGGCTTCAATTTTTTTAATCCTGTCTTCGCGTTTGTAGTACGACCTGGTATGTTTAAAATAATTCTCCAGCTTATCGAAGAAAAGCGTTTTATTTGAAAAAGAATAGCTGGTAAAGAATGAGGTATTTGTTGGAAGTACCTGATCGGCCTGAGAACGAACAGGGGACTGACCGTCGAAAACCGACAAGAAATGGTTCAATGAGTCGGCGGCGGCTGAAATACCATTAAAAAGAATTTCGTTTTTGTTTAATTTTATATCCAATTCGCTCCATGCTGCAAGGTTTTGGAAGTTGCTAAATTCATTTTTAAAATTATTGCGGACAGTTTCTCCAAATTCGTTTGTACTTTTTGTTGAACTGTTATTTAACCAAATTGTAGCCAGGTCGGGGAAACTCTTGTGGTTTATGTACAACGAAATTTCCGATTGTGAATTAACTGTTTTGTTGACTTTTGCGAAGAACGAATCATCAGAAATACTTTGGGTGTTTAACTGCCGGATGCATTTTTCGACAAGCAAAATTTTTGGGCTGGCCAAAAACAAGCCATCAGTAAAACAAAAGTGCAATGCTTCTTTGTCTTGAGCTGTTTTAATGGTCGTTATTTTGTGTTTACTGTACACTTCCTCTTCGTACGTGAATTTGTCGGAGGGGAATAAAGCGGTCAACAAATTTCTCATTGCTTTTTGCTTTTTGCTACTTTCCACTTTGTTTATTATCAACGGGAAAACATTGCTCTCGCCCACAAAATCGAAAGCTAAAATAAATGGTTCATAACGCAAATTGTTTTGAATTTCTTTATTGTTTTGAATGAGTGAATCTATTTTTGCCACATTGTTCAAAAACAATATGTTTTTTTCCATATCGATTAGTACCTTAAAAATAGGGTTATCGATTGGGATTGATTTCAATGCGTTTAATTCGATAAAAACCGGTGCCGATAATGGTACTGCCTTGTACATGGAGGTTTCCTTTGTACGAAATGCTTCGTCTTTTGTAAAATAGATAAAACCTGCGATAGCTGCCAGTAGTACGATTAATATTGTTATTAAATTTCGTTTCATTTATTCGGTTTTTTTCCATGAGTTTTCCCGATTTAACAGAACAAAAAATGGATACTTAGTATTAAACAAATTAAATTTCATAATCGTTTCATTCGTATTTGTTTCAAAAGTACAAAATAGAGAACGTTATAAATTGTATTTTTAGTTTATAAAATGAAACATTGCTTGTTAATAACCTTAACTTATGTAAACGGGATAAAACACAAATTTTCACTAAAAAGTATTTTTTGTTGCATAAAAAAGGCTGAGAATATCCCAGCCTTGAATTTATGATTTTAATCTTTTTTTAGAGATGTTTGGCAATTTCAATTTCATGGAAAGACTCAACATGGTCGCCAACTTTAATGTCGTTGAATTTTTCGATGTTCAATCCACACTCGTAACCATTCTTCACTTCCTTCACGTCATCTTTAAAACGTTTAAGCGAGCCCAGTTTCCCAGTATGTATTACAATGCCATCACGGATAACACGAATTTTTGTATTTCGGCTGATTTTACCATCGCGGACAATGCAACCTGCAATATTTCCTACTTTGGTAATATTAAACACCTCGAGTACTTCAACAGTTCCCAGTATTTCCTCTTTAATCTCAGGTGCCAACATACCTTCCATTGCAGCCTTAATTTCGTTGATAGCATCGTAAATAATCGAATACAAACGAACATCAATTTGCTCTTTTTCAGCCAATTTTCTTGCATTCAACGAAGGGCGGACCTGAAATCCAATAACAATTGCTTCGGAAGCCGCAGCTAAAAGAATATCCGATTCAGAAATTTGACCAACTGCTTTATGAACAATATTAACTTGTATTTCTTCATTAGTAAGTTTAATTAACGAATCAGAAAGTGCTTCAATTGAACCATCCACATCACCTTTTACAATCAGGTTCAATTCCTGAAAATTGCCAATGGCAATTCTTCTTCCAATCTCATCGAGTGTAATATGTTTTTGAGTTCTAAGTCCTTGCTCACGAGCTAACTGGTCGCGTTTATTTGCAATGTTTCTGGCTTCCCGTTCATTGTCCATTACATTAAACTTGTCGCCTGCTTGTGGTGCGCCGTCCAATCCAAGTATGATTGCCGGTTCTGCGGGGCCAATCTTGTTGATTTTTTGATTACGCTCGTTGAATATTGCTTTAACACGACCATGATATGGTCCTGCAATTACAATATCACCAATATTTAACGTTCCTGTTTGTACCAAAATTGTTGAAACGTATCCACGGCCTTTGTCCAACTCCGATTCGATAATAGTTCCTTGTGCCTTTTTGTCCGCATTTGCTTTTAATTCAAGCATTTCAGCTTCAAGAAGTACTTTTTCAAGCAAATCTTCAATGCCAATACCATTTTTCGCAGATATATCGTGTGATTGATATTTCCCACCCCACTCTTCAACGAGGTAGTTCATTTCTGCTAATTCTTTCTTTATTTTTTCCGGGTCGGCACCAGGTTTGTCAATTTTATTAATGGCAAACACAATTGGTACACCTGCCGCGCTTGCATGGTTAATTGCCTCAATGGTTTGTGACATAACATTATCATCGGCAGCTACAATAATTATGGCAATATCGGTAACTTGGGCACCACGGGCGCGCATTGCTGTAAATGCTTCGTGGCCAGGAGTATCAAGGAAAGTAATTTTTCTTCCGTCATCCAAATTAACATGGTATGCTCCAATATGCTGTGTAATTCCCCCCGCCTCGCCAGCAATAACATTAGTGCTTCTGATATAATCGAGCAACGATGTTTTTCCGTGGTCAACATGTCCCATTACGGTTACAATGGGTGGGCGAGCTTTTAAATCTTCTTCTTTATCTTCAACTTCTTCAATGGCTTCTTGTATTTCAACACTTACGAATTCTACCTGAAAGCCAAATTCTTCAGCTACAATTGAAATGGTTTCTGCATCTAACCGTTGGTTTATGGATACAAATAAACCAAGGCTCATACATGAAGAAATAACTTGGGTTACACTGGCGCCCATCATGGTAGCAAATTCAGACACCGAAACAAATTCGGTAACTTTCAGAACTCCTTGTTCTTCTATTTGTCGCTCAATGTCGGCCTGGATTTTTTCATTTACCGCAGCTCTTTTGTCCCGTCTATGTCTCGAACCCTTCGATTTCCCTTTCGATGTTAACCTTGCAAGTGTATCTTTTATTTGTTTTTGAACATCAACTTCGTCAACCTCTTTTTTAAGTGGTTTTTTCTTTTTGCTGCCTTGTTTGTTGACAACAAAATTCCCTCTTGGCCTATCTCCCTGTTTTCTTTCCAGATTGACTTTCCCAACGGTATCTTTAGGAATTCGTTTTCTACGTCGTTTACGCGACGAATGTTGGTCTGCCGAACCCGATTTTTTACTAGGCAAATCAATTTTGCCCAATACAGTTGGCCCGTTTAATTTAACTGTGTTGGCTTTGATAACCTCAATTTTCCCTTCTTTGTTTTTTTCGTGTTTTCCTTCGCCGCCTCTTTTAATACCCTTTGTCTTTTGACGTTCTCTGCGCTCTTTATCTTTTTCCTCTTTTGATTTTTTTGCCGGACGGGTTTTCTGATTGATATTTGTTAAATCGATTTTGCCAACCACCTTTACCTCATCAACTCGGGGAATTTCAGGAGCTATTATTTGTTCTTCTACGGGCTTGTTCTTTTTCGAAGCTTCTTCCTGTTTAGGTTCTTTAGGAACTTCCTGTTTTATCTCGATTATTTTTTGTTTTTCTGCTTTTTTTTCTACTGGTTTTTCAACTTTCGCAGTTATTTTCTTTTGTGTGGGTTTTACTTTTTCAACTGGCTTTTTTAATTCAACAGGTTTTTTTACTTTAACAGGCCTCTCGACTTTGGCCGGTTTTTCTGTTTTTTTCTTGGGTTTCGAAATACTGTTAAGATCAATTTTACCCAATACTTTCGGTTTTTCAACCTTCTTAATTGGAATAAGTTCTTCTTCTACTTTCTTTTCTTTGATTACGATTTTTCTTTCAATCTTCTTTTCTTCAGTTTTTATAACTGGAGCAGGCTTTGTTTCAATTTCTTCAATCGGTTCGCCTTCAGGATTGTCGATGCTAATTACTTCCTTTTTTGGGCGATGGCTTTTTAAGCTGATCTTTTCCGACTCTTTCTTTAAAGAAATATCTACTTTATACTCCTTTTCAAGAAGTTCAACGGCTTCTGCAGAAACTTTAGTATTGGGGTTTGTATCAATTTTAAACCCTTTTTTATGCAACGATTCAACAATGGTGTTAATGCCTACGTTGAACTCTCTTGCAAGTTTACTAAGCCTAAATGTTTTGCCTGCTTCCATAAAAATTCTTTTTCTTTACAATATCAAGTGTGCTAAAATCCCTCTTTGCAATGGTAGCTAAAAACTGTTACTGCAAATTAATTTTAGCCGATTTATTCAAATTCAGATTTAAAAATACTCAAAACATGATCGATTGTTTCTTCTTCTAAATCTGTTCGTTTAATCAATTCAGCTCGAGGGATATTCAATACGTTTTTTGCTGAATCGCAACCTATGCTTTTTAGTGCATCAATAACCCAGCTTTCAATTTCATCGCCAAATTCATCAAGGTTTACATCTTCATCGTCTTCTTCAATTTCACGATAAACGTCAATTTCGTAGCCCGTAAGTTGACTTGCCAAACGGATATTTAACCCGCCTTTTCCAATTGCCAGCGAAACTTCCTCTGGTTTAAGATAAACTTCAGCTTTTTTGTCGTCTTCCAAAAGTTTGATTGAATTTATTTTTGCAGGATTTAATGCCCGCTTAATAAATAATTGTGTATTGGTAGAGTAATTGATTACATCAATATTTTCATTTCCTAATTCCCTGACAATACCATGAATGCGCGAACCTTTCATCCCAACACATGCACCAACTGGGTCTATTCTTTCGTCGTATGACTCAACAGCAACTTTAGCTCGTTCTCCAGGTACCCGTACAATTTTTTTAATGGTAATTAGCCCATCAAAAATCTCTGGGATTTCAAGTTCAAACAATCTTTCTAAAAAGGAAGGAGCAGTACGCGACAAAATAATAAGTGGATTGTTATTCCTAAGTTCTACTTTATAAACTATTGCCCGTACATTATCACCTTTCCTGAAATAATCTGATGGAATTTGTTCCGACTTTGGAAGGATCAATTCATTTCCTTCATCATCAATAATCAGGATTTCTTTTTTCCAAACTTGATATACTTCACCGGTTACAATGTCTCCAATTTTGTCTTTGTATTTCCCATAGATATAGTCTTTTTCCAGCTCCATGATTTTACTGGCAAGGTTTTGCCTCAAGTTCAAAATTGCTCGGCGGCCAAAATCTACCAACTTAACTTCGTCGGTAACATCTTCTCCAACTTCGTAATCCTCATCAATTTTTACTGCCTCCGAAAGTGTAATTTGCGAATTTGGATCTTCCAATTTATCGTCTTCTACTACTTTACGGTTTCTCCAAATCTCAAAATCACCTTTATCAATGTTTATAATAATATCGAAATTGTCATCGGTTTCATATTGTCTGACAAGCACACTTCGAAACGCCTCTTCGATAACGCTCATCATTGTAGCCCTATCTATATTTTTAAGTTCTTTGAACTCAGCAAATGAATCTATCAGATTAATATTTTCCATCTCTCAATACTTTATTTAAATGAAATAACCGCTTTGGCACTGTTAATTTCATCGTATTTTAATATGTGTTTTTTTACTATTAGTTGTTTTTTTTTGTGACCTTCTACTTTTTCGCGCGAAGATGTTTCAAGTGTAAAATTGGTTTCACCAACTTCAATTAAAATTCCTTCCAGTTTTTTGTCCCCCATAACAACTTCAATATTTCGCTTGGTATATTTTATAAACTGTTTCTTTACTTTGAAACCTTCGGTTAAGCCCGGAGAGGATACATGTAATTCAAAGTCTTCTTCTTCACGGTCGAAGTTGTGCTCAACATGTCTACTAACTGCAATGCACTGGTCAATAGTAAGCCCATCGAAACTATCAATAAAAATATCGATTACGTTTCTTTCGTTCACCGTAATTTCAACCAGAAACATCCCATCTTCAAGCTGCTCTTCAACCAACCGTGTAACTTCAACTTTGTCTATCATTAATTACATTCAACAAAATAGGGAACCAGAGGCCCCCTAAAAACTTGTTTTAGAAAAATCACGGCAAAAATAGTAATTTAATCCAATAAACCCAAACATCTTTCTGTTCCCTTAAATCCGCAAGTAAATAATTAAA
>VAPK010239895.1_pt1 | contig 10245 bp, 6 predicted proteins | sample 3395031 | NCBI WGS metagenome assembly VAPK01 (sample SAMN08290443, study PRJNA428436) | hydrothermal vent metagenome | isolation source: Deep-sea hydrothermal vent chimney 1 | place: Pacific Ocean: Juan De Fuca Ridge
GTCAGCGAAAAAAACCGGGCAGGATCAATACGCAAATCATAAACAATAATTTCATTTTTATTCGTCGGATGCTGCGCCAGTGGTGCCACCAGGCTGATACAACCGTGTTCGGCTGGATACATGGACGAAACATGCAGCACAGGTGTGGGCCTGAACACATTCAACTGTTCTGCTATCGCCTGTTTGGAGCGATGCGTAAAAACATAATGATATAACCTGGGCTGTTTTTCGCGAATCAGGCGTGCCAGGGCAATGGTTGCCAGTACATCCGATACCGCGTCATGTGCAGCATCATGTGCGATGCCATTGGCGGCCGTCAGTCGTTCCAGTCTAAAGCTGGCATTTCCATTGTCATGTGTTGGCCAGACGATGCCTTCTGGCCGCAAGGCATGGGTGAGTCGCACCACGTCAATAATATCCCAGCGTGAATTTCCATTTTGCCATTCCCGTGCATAGGCATCATAAAAATTACGGTACAGGGTAAAGCGTGTCACTTCATCGTCAAAACGCAGATTATTGTAACCCACCGCACAGGTATTGGGCTGGGAAAACTCATCATGAATCTGTCGGATAAATTCTGCTTCGGGCACACCTTCTGCCAGTGCCTGTTGTGGGGTGATACCCGTAACCAGACAGGCTTTGGGATGAGGCAGGAAATCATTGGCCGGTTTGCAAAAAATATTTAAAGGCTCACCGATAACATTCAGCTCAAGGTCGGTGCGGATACCTGCAAACTGTACGGGACGATCACGGCGCGGATCAACACCAAAAGTTTCGTAATCGTGCCAATAGAGGCTGGGTGCATTATCATTCTGGTACTGATTTTGACGGGTTATTGCCATCGTATGATTTTTCACACCTGTGCAGGAAATATGTGGAAAATATATCGGAAATTGTTTTTACGGGCAATTTTCTGCAAGGCTCAAATGTGCGAGGCTTTATTAAAATAGAAAATTATGTCTCTGGGTAGAAAAAAGCCGGATGTCGGGTGAAAACAAAGAGGCCGCGTAGAACACAAAGAGCCTGCTCTTTTTATTGTCTATTGATTAAACCCACCCATTAATTTCATTCGGGTTGCTTCAAGAACACTTGTGACCTTTTCCATAACATCGTCATCAATTTTAGAATTCAGAAAATCAAGTGCTTTGTCATATTCCAGATATCGATAATCCTTTTGCATATCTGGCTTTACTGGATACAGCCGCTTAACTTCCTTTAAAGGAATGTCTTGAAAGACTACAATTTTGATATCATCGGCAGCAGGTCTAGGCTCGCCATGTGACTGCCATTGCCACCACTCCATTCCGATAATTTCACTGGCTATTACTTGCGGCCCAAAATCTGAGTAATTAAGAACAGCAGTATTTTGTTTAACTTGATTCGCACATGCAGCCAACAAAACAAAGGAAAACACAATCAGCCAGCGGAGCATACTATTTTCCTTCCATGCTTTAGTTTTCCCCATTGAGAAATCACTTAACTTGACAACACTAGCACTTAAGCTCTTGATTTACATCTTAATCATCACTTTAAAGCCCCCATATTTTTGGGCTCACGAAACATCTGAGCTAATAACAACAGCGGTCACCAACAATGCTGTGACATTGTCCGCACCACCATTATCCAGTGATTTCTGAATCATCAAATCCACTTTTTGGCTTTCATTCAGATCCAGCTGAAGGATTTCGACAATCTCCCCGGTGGATACCTCACCGGATAATCCATCACTGCACAACAATAATTGTTGACCATGTTGCAGGCGACCCTGCACACGCCCTACTTCCATTTTGTGCAGGTCAGACATGCCAATTGCCTGGGTAATATAATTACGCTGTGGATGCACCAAAGCTTCTTCGGGGGTAATGCTGCCTTCATCCACCATGTGCTGCACCAGTGAGTGATCTTTGGTGATTTGCGTGAGTTGCACACCATCCCATACATAGGCACGGCTGTCCCCCACCCACACCACATCAAAATCACCGTTATCCAGCTTTAATGCCACGGCAGTAGAACCCATGCCAGGTTTACCTTCCCCATTATCCACTGCCTTGCGCACAGCGTAATGCGCTTGCACCAGTGCTTCGGCCATGGGTTTACCGTTACGAATTTCACAGCTGACGCAATCCACCACAATACGACTGGCAATTTCGCCGCCTTCGTGACCGCCCATGCCATCGGCCAGTACGCAAAAGTTGGCATCGGCATCTACTTCATAACAATCCTCATTATGCGTGCGCACATTACCCACATGGGTAATGTGTCCACAGGTACTAAATGCCATAAATTAATGTCTCTTTGTTGCTAGGAGCCTGTCGGGCTTAGGGAATCGTAGCGAGGGAAAGTCATTTTGAGTCCATTTTTTTGATCGTTTGAGGCGAATATTGGACATATTCAACGAAAAGGATCGAAAAAATGGGCCAAAATGAATTTCCCGCAGTAGATTCATCCTAAGTCCGACAGGCTCCTAGATAGCCAAAAATTGGTTATTGGCTAAACAATTGATAAGCCTGACTGTCGATAAAAACATCGACTAAAATCGGATCTACTTTACCGGTTCTGGCTTCATGATGCAGGATATCCAGCGCCTGATCCACACCCAAACTGCATTTATAGGGCCGGTCACCTGCGGTAAGCGCATCAAAAATATCCGCCACCGCCATAATGCGCGATTGAACAGGAATTTCATCCCCGACCAGCCCCTGTGGATAACCCGTGCCATCCAATTTTTCGTGATGGGCATGGGCAATATCGGCAACAGCAGATAATGACGCTGTCCACGGTATATGACTCAAAAAAGCAAACGTGTGACTCACATGCGACTGAATTTCCAGACGCTCCTCCGGTGTTAAACTGCCGCGTGCCAAAGTCAGTGCATCCAGCTCCGGCGCAGTCAGCAATTGTACATGCTCACCATCATTACCGGGGAAAATAAAATCGGCCACTGCACGTAAATCATCTGTCACTTCACCCTCCAATACCGAGGGTTCATTGGCGTGCTGAATCATTGCCATAAACCGCTGTAATTGAGCCACTTCACGAGACAGGCGTTTGTCCATGGCCGCACGACGCAATTTAAACTCTTTCGGGGATAATTCTCCGTGTTGGTCAATCAATTCACGATATGCCTGTCGCTCCAGACTGGCGTGTGCATAACGAAATCGCGCTTCCAGCACCTCCATTTCTGAATGATACAATTTTTGTGCTTTGATCAATACATGCTCACGCACGCCCACCTTACCAAAATCATGCAGCAACGCGGCATAACGCAGTTCCTGCATCTGGTCCCGGCTAAAATTGATATCCCGCAAAATTTTCTGCCCGGACTGATCCACCACGGTCGCCAAATGTTGGGAATATTCGGCGACACGAAATGAGTGACCTGCGGTCGTCGGATCGCGTGCCTCAATCGCATGCACCGACGCAGTGACAAAACTTTCAAACAAATGACCAATATCTTCGTAGAGCACGAAATTTTTCAGCGCAATGGCGACCTGCGCACCAATGCCGGTCAGGATTTGCAAATCCTCTTCACAAAAAGAATGGGTTTCTCTGTAGGTATCGATCTGAATCAGACCCATGACCTCGTTATCCACCAACAACGGTGCGCACATCATGCTGCGAATACCCAAACGCTGGATAGACTGCTGATCATCAAACCGATGATCATCTGCTGCATCGCTCGACAGAATGCTGCGCCGTTGACTGACGACTTCTTCAACAATAGCTTCCGACAATGCCAGCACTTCCCCTTCCTCGGACGGCTCACGTGTAGAAGCTGCAGCGGGTTTGAATTCCTGGGATTCTTTATCACGCAACACGACAAAGGCTCGTTCGGCGGTGGGAAAAATCACAAAAATAAAATCCATGATTTTAGAGAACAGAGATTCCCGGTCATGTTCCCCACCGAGGCCGATGCTGACCTGTGCCATGGCCCGCAAACGGCGCAGATCATCACTCTCTGAAGTTTTTTCATCATCCGTTATCGCCTCTCGCAGGGCGTCCACCACTGCCGGGGCATCCAGCACCACACTGATTTCCGGCTCTGGCAGATCAACCGGGCAAAACAACATGGAGATATCGGCCTGTGATGCACTCGCGTCCGGGTTGGCAGTGAGTGATAAATCAAACACTTCTTCATTCAAACCAATTTCGGATGCCCAAGGTGTAGCGGCATTGTTGTCACTGGATGCTTCTGCCGAGTTAAGCATCGGCCGGAAACGCATATGCACCCCTCCCACCTGTATATTACTGCCCTCGCGCAAAACACAAGGCGCATCTGGCTGTAAACGAAAAGTGTTAAGAAAGGTACCGTTAGTGGATTGACAATCTTCCAGATAATACCGACCACGCTGGATATAAATACGCGCGTGCTTGCGACTTACCCGGGTATCGGCCAGATCAATCCCCCCTTCCTGTATCGGAACATCCTCGTCATCACGCCCGATGATGGTCTCGGCCCCTAACGGAAAACGGGTGCCCACCAAAGGCCCATTAAGAACTTCCAGGAAGGCTGTTGCCGATTGTTGGGATTGCTCGTTATTCATGTTAACTCGTATTTGGATGAGATATTGTCAGAAGGTAACCAGCCTGTCCCATAGACGCAATAGCTGCTATATGTTTCATGTATTTCGGTCGTTATATGCTCAGGAGCAAAAAACAGATGACAAACTGGTGTTTTTACACAAGCGCTCCGGAGCAACTAACGTATAATGGGTCGGCGGATTTAAGCATGTACAATGTGGACCTGTGTTAACACAAAGGACAGGCTGTGGATAATAATACTCTGAAAGTACCCAAAAAACTCCGTCCCGTCACTCTGTGGGTACACCCGGAAGGTCGTGTTGTCGGCTCCATTTATTTGCGCATACAAAGCCCGCACCATGCCGGTAGCGAACAACCGCTGGAAGTATTAAACGCCTGTGAAAGTTTTCTGGTATTTAATCGCGAGGAACCCGCTGAGCTGCGATTCTATAACATAAAATCAGTGATTCGTATCGAATACGAAACCACAGAAGAGGATGACATCGTCAACAGCGATAGTACAAACACCCCCATGCACTGTCACTTGCAATTAATGGATGGCTCGTACATCGACGGCAGCATTCATGAATCCCTGCCACCCAGTCATGCCCGTCTGCTGGATTATCTAAACCGCAACGATGAAGCTTTTATCAAAATACACATGGAAGACGGACTGGTTTATCTCATTAACAAGTCGTACATCAATCACGTTCACATCAATGATATCGGTGCCATTCCTACTGAAACTCAGGAAGCTGACTAGTGCTCCGTCCAGGTTATATTGACAGACTCAGCATTGCAGTCATGTTGTGCGACAAGGTGCCATGCGTAAACAATGGCCTGTCAGCATCCAGGACTGTATTTCTCTTCTCGCCTAAAACATCTACTACTGTTGGTGTCCTGAATGTTGATAGACTCACTAAACCCGTCAATATAACCTGGATGGAGTATTAGGTCTTTCCTGTGGTTTTCATCTTGCCTTTCCTGTCTTTCACTGCCTCTCTCAGCAGCCCCCCATGGAGTTGTCCATGAGCCTGCTGTCCGGATTCAAAACCAGTCGCGCCATTGCCACACTCCTTGCCGAGGATGCCGGAGCCACGGCTGAAGGCAAACGCGCCCTGTATAAACTCAAACAGATTGGTGAGCCCGCGATTCCCAAACTCATCGAAGCATTGGAAAACCCCAAACACACCGCCTCACTGGAACAATTATTAGTGGGCTTTGTGCGCAACAGCAACCTGCCACTTTTCCTGGTGGGCCTGGCCCATGGTGACCAGCGCATCGTTGATGGCGTGACTCGCGTACTCAAACGTGCCCAGGACTTTAACCCCAACGAATTATTCCCCTACTTCAGCCAGCCCATGGATGGCGAGGAAGTCTCCAAAACCGCCCTGGGGAAAGTGCTCACTGCCCATACCGAACGTATCAATGCCAACCTGCTACTGGGCCTGCTGGATCAAGTAGACAGCAAGGTACGGCCCATTTTATACCGCTTGCTGGACAGCACCGCCAACGAAACACTGGTACCCGACATCCGTCAACGGCTCGACAGCAATCAACCATTGGTGCGTGCGCATCTTCTTCAGCTATTATCCCGCTTTGACACAGCTCCCAGCCGCGAAGGACTGGTCACAGCGCTGAATGACCCTAACAGGGCCGTGCGCCAAGCAGCACTCAATGGTCTGGCCAAACTTCACGCCAAAGAAAATGTGGGTGATATCTGCGCCCTGTTGAGCGATAGTGACCTCACCGTGCAATCAACCGCCATTGAGACCCTGGCCAAAATTCGCTCACCCCATACAATCAAACATCTGATTCCCGTATTGCAGGACGAATCCGAATATGTACGCCGCGCTGCGGTGGAAGTGCTCAACGAGGTGGGAGATCAAAACGCGGTAAAAGACCTGTTGAATGCCCTGCGCGATATGGACTGGTGGGTCAAAGTGCGTGCCGCCGACGCACTGGGTGCCATTGGGGGCCCCAAAGTATTTGATGCAGTGCTGGCCTTGATTACCGACAAAGACGAGTTTTTACGCCGCACCGCCGTGGAAATCCTCAACACCAGCAAAGACCCGCGCGCAGTGGACCGGCTCATCGAGGCGCTGCGCGATGAAGACTGGTGGGTACGGGAACGTGCCGTGGATGCTCTGGCGGCCATCGGCGACACTCGCGCTGTGCCACATCTGGTCACCATGATGGAAGAAAACCCGGAAGCCGGTCAGGTAGTGATCCGCGCCCTGGCTACCCTGGGTGACAAACAGGCCGTCACTCCCCTGCTCAAACAGCTCGACAATACCAATAACGCCCTACGCAAAGAAGCTCTGCGAGCACTGGAAATCCTCACCGATGACAGCAACGCTCAGCGAGTGCAAGAAGCGACTACCCAGCTTGTCAACTCTCGCACTGATGATGTGCGCACGGTGGCCAATGAAACCATGCAAAGCCTGATTATGCGTTTTGGAGATCGCACCAACGGCGCTGCCGCTCATGGTGCGACAGTTATAGATGACCCCGCTTCATCCGCACCTACGGAGGTGAATGTCCAGGACCAGCCCACTCTGAGTTTCCGCGCCCCCTCGGTCGCCGACACCTCGGGGCAGACGCAAGCCATGCATACCAGTGGCTCCTTCACATCATCCGGTGGCATAACAGCCCAGAGCGATGATGGCCAGCACTTCACACACATCTTTGACCCCTCACGGCTGGCCCCCAACACCGTGCTCATAGATCGCTATCACGTCATCCGTAAAATCGGCGAAGGTGCCTTTGGTGTGGTGTGGCTGGTGGAAGACGTCATGGTGGGTGACCAGTTTATTCTCAAATTCCTCAACCCGCATGTGGCCGCTGACCAAAGCATGATCGAACGTTTCATGCACGAATTACGCTATGCTCGCAAAATCACTCACGAAAATATTATTCGTATTTATGACCTGGTCACCATTGACCAGTCCTACGCCATTTCCATGGAATACTTCCCCAGCCATTCCCTCGCCGACGAGCTGAATAAACGCAAAAAACAAAAACAGACCTGTGAGGTTCGCCGAGGTATCCAGCTCATGTGCAGCATTTGTCGTGGTATGGCCCAGGCGCAAACCATGAACGTGGTACACCGCGACCTCAAACCCGCAAACATTCTGATTAACGATGATGACCTGGTGAAGATCGTTGACTTCGGCCTTGCCGCCGCCGCACGCAAAGCAGATTCGCGACTCACTAAAAGTGGCATTTTGGTCGGCACCCCCACCTACATGGCTCCCGAACAAGTACGCGGCCGCACCATTGACTCACGCACCGATATCTACACATTAGGTATCATCCTCTATGAAATGTTTGTGGGCGCTGCGCCCTACATCGGTGACGAATCCATGGCCATCCTGTTTCAACATGTGGAAGGCTCAGCAACGCCACCGCGAAAGATCAACCCGGAGCTGCCCGAATCACTGGAGACTGTTATCATCAAAGCCATGGCCGTCAATCCCGAACAACGGTTTCAGACGTTTGACGAATTGCGTGAAAAACTGGAAGCTGTGCTGGAGGCTCTCTGAATGGCCAGAATCGACGCTTTCCTAAAACTCGGCCGCGAGCAAGGCTGCACCGACATTCATTTTGCCGTCGGCATGCCGCCCCTGCTACGCAATTTGGGCGACCTTACCCCCATTAAATACCGAAATCTCACCGACCAGGAGCTGGAAAGCCTGATCCTCGAAATACTGAACCCTCAGCAAAAAACCGATTTCGACAATGGTCAGGACATCGACTTTGCCTATCAAGGCGACGATGTGGGACGATTTCGCGTCAGCCTGTTTCGCAAAGTAAGCGGTGTGGGTGCCGCCTTCCGGCTGGTGAACACCGATGTCCCCTCCCTGCACGAACTGGGTATGCCGCCCATTGTCGAAAGATTTATCGATGCCCACCAAGGACTGGTACTGGTCACAGGAGCTACGGGAACCGGCAAATCCACCACCCTGGCATCCATGCTGGACCTGCTCAACCGCAACCGCCGGCTGAATATCATTACCCTCGAAGACCCTATCGAATATATCCACCACAGCCAGAAATCGCTGGTGGTACAGCGCGAAGTCGGCACCCACGTCGATACTTTTGCCAATGGCCTGCGCGCCGCCTTGCGCGAAGACCCGGATGTGATTTTGGTAGGCGAACTGCGTGACCCGGAAACCATTACAATGGCGATGACCGCCGCTGAGACGGGCCATTTGGTGCTCGGCACCCTGCACACCACCTCGGCTACCAAAACCCTGGACCGCATTATCGACGCCACCCCCACCGAGCAAAAAACCCAGACCAGCAACTTTCTGGCTCAACATTTACAAGGGGTAATCAGCCAGAAGCTGGTAAAAACCGTGGATGGGCGCGGACGCAAAGCCATTGTAGAAGTGTTTATCAACACTCCCGCCATCGCCAACCTCATTAGCACCGGCAAAATTTTCCAAATTCCGTCTATTTTGCAAACCGGACGTGACAAAGGTATGCAAACCATGGATCAGGCACTGCTGGAAGCGCTGCAAAACAAAGAAATCGACCCTGATGATGCCTACTTGCACGCTACCAACAAACAACAATTCCAACGTTTTGTCACAGACCCGGATCTGCTGCCGCAGATTGACCTGGCCGTCAGTTAAATAATGAGTACGCACGCATGAGTCGCGTTAACGCCTTTCTTGAATTGCTGATCAAACAAGCCGGATCCGACTTGCACCTAGTCTCCGGCAATCCACCGCGCATCCGCCTTTACGGCGAAATTCACCCGGTAAAATACCGTGAGCTGACGGAAAGCGAAACCCGTAGTTTGTTATTTGAAATCATGCCAGAACGGGTCAAGCAAACCTTTGAAAGCCTGGGTGGTGCCGACTTTGGCTACGAAATACCAGGGGTATCACGCTTTCGCGTCAACGTCTTTCGCCACCTTGGCGGCATGGGTGCCGTGTTCCGGGCTATCCCCAGCGCTATCACCGACCTGGATGCCCTGAACATGCCCGCCGTGCTCAAAGCACTGGCCCGGCAACGTAAAGGACTGATTCTGGTCGCAGGCCCCACCGGCTCAGGCAAATCCACTACCCTTGCAGCAATGATTGATTTCATCAATACCGAACGCAAAGGCCACATCATCACCATCGAAGACCCGGTGGAACATGTCCACATGCCCAAAGGCTGTCTGATCAGCCAACGTGAAGTAGGCGACCATACTGATAGTTTCGCCTCCGCCCTGCGTTCCGCCCTGCGCGAAGACCCCGACGTTATCCTCGTCGGAGAAATGCGCGACCTGGACACCATCAGTCTCGCGGTCACCGCAGCAGAAATGGGTATCCTGATTCTGGCCACCCTGCACACCAATGGTGCCGCAGCCGCCATCGACCGGATAATCAACGTATTCCCACCTGGCGAAGAACCCTACATTCGTGCCATGCTCTCAACTTCACTGTGCGGAGTCATCTCCCAACAGCTAGTGAAAACTGCCGATAATCGTGGCCGACTTGCAGCCGTGGAGACTCTGGTCAATAATTCGGCTGCTTCCAACATTATCCGCGAGGGTAAAACCGAACAATTAGAAAATGTGATACAGGGTGGCGCTTTGCAAGGCATGCAAAATATCGACACTGCATTACGCCGTTTGCTCGACGAAAAACTGATCACCGGTGAAGAAGCCTATCGAAAGGCCCGGCTGAAATCGAACTTCGAACAATATAGGGAACAAGATGACTCAAC
>VAPK010249204.1_pt1 | contig 10244 bp, 9 predicted proteins | sample 3395031 | NCBI WGS metagenome assembly VAPK01 (sample SAMN08290443, study PRJNA428436) | hydrothermal vent metagenome | isolation source: Deep-sea hydrothermal vent chimney 1 | place: Pacific Ocean: Juan De Fuca Ridge
CCCGAAAAAAAAGAAAATATTATACTGTTGCGAAGTGTTGCGCCTTTCCCATACTGCCTTTTCTGCAATATTGCCGACCCCTATGGCTGGGGCAAAAATGACTTCAGGCGAGCATATCGTCTTATCGATAGATCCCTGCACCAAATAAGGCGCTGGTGTTGATGTGACAGCCGCCAGAATGAAAATATTTCTTTCCTCGTTACTCCAAATGAGCGGTTGGTTTAACTTTCGTTGTCGTACGGTCATGAAAAATAAAGCCGCTATCTTTATGTACCACCGTGTACTTCCACAAGATTTGGTTAAGGTGTGGGATCTACCGGTTCAACCAGGTATGTATGTATCTCCCAAAAGTCTGAGGTTACACTTGTCCTACCTGAAGACTTATTTTTCCCTTATTTCTTTTGAAGAGTTAGTAAGACGACTACAAGCGGGTGAAGACATATCCCATTGCGCTGTTCTTACCTTTGATGATGGCTGGTTGGACAACTATCTTTACGCCTTTCCCATCCTCCGAGAATTCAATGTTCCGGCCACTATTTTCCTGACCTCTGGTTTTATCGGCACATCCCAATGGTTTTGGCCAGAGGAGATAGGTTGGACTATACTCTCGGTATACAAGGAAAGAGTAAATATTTCATTGCTTCCTGATCAGCTATCACATATGCTGAATAAAGAACGTTCCAGGGAACAGGACGCTAACAAAAGTATTGACCGAATTATTGCTGAAATGAAATCATGGGAGGCCCCCCAGAGGTTATCTGTTACACAAAAATGTACCCAGTTGCGGACAAAAACGATTGAGGAATCGAAGCGTCTTTTGATGAATTGGGATGAGGTCAGAGAAATGGCAGAGAGTGGACTGGTTGACTTTGGCTCCCACACCGTTTCCCATGCCCTGCTGGATCAACTTCAGCCAAAAGACGTGCAGCAGGAACTTGTCGAATCTGTAGCAAAGATACATAAAGAAGTTGGTACACAAACAAAACTTTTTGCCTATCCCAACGGCAATTATACCCCGCAAATTTTAGCTATGCTTTCTGAATCCGGTATCACCGCTGCAGTCACAACAAAACGTGGTTTGGTGGGCGGGAACTCCTTTTTGCTTGAGTTACCACGAATTGCTGTGCATGATGATGTCAGTCATACGCAGGCTCTTTTCCAATGGAGATTATTGGTTCAATGAGTAGTGCGAAAAAAAAGCGGTCAGTCTTGGTGACCGATGGTGAGAATAGATCTTCCCTGGCTGTAACACGGTCTTTAGGAAAGTCTGGTTGCCGACTTGTTATTACGGGCAAAAAAAAGAAAAACCTTTCTTCATGCTCAAAATATTGTACTTCCGCATATCAAGTTCCATCGCCTGTTGAAAGTGGTGATGGTTTTCTGAAGGTAATCAAGGAGATCTTGATCCAAGAAAAAGTGGATGTAATTTATCCAATGACTGAGCCTACGGCAATGCTCTTGTCCGAGTGTAGAGAGCAACTGCCTGCTGCAACAACTTTAGCCTGTCCAACAATTGATAAAATTAAGACAGTTTTTAACAAATTTTTAGTTTTCAAGCTGGCTCTGGAACATGATGTAGCGATCCCTGCTACCCTGTTTATAGAAAACAGGAAAGATTTTGACCGTAAAAAAGATAAAATTTCGCAATTTCCGTTAGTTGTTAAACCTGCGATGTCACGAATTCCTACCAGGAAAAGTTTTATAGCAACATCGGTGAAATATGCCGCCAATTTGGAAGAATTAACAGAATTATATAATAAATACGAGGCGTTAAATTATCCGTCATTGATTCAGGAGAAAATTGTCGGCCCAGGAACCGGCCTTTTTACATTGTTTGATAACGATCGTCATCTTGCCCTTTTTTCCCATAAACGTCTGCGAGAAAAGCCACCTTCAGGAGGTGTGAGTGTAGTTTGCGAATCTTGCCCTTTGGATAAAGAAATGGTGGAGTCTGCCAGGCGCTTATTGACCGCAGTTGGCTGGCAGGGTGTGGCAATGGTTGAATTTAAGCGAGATGAGCGGGACGGTAAGGCCAAATTGATGGAAATAAATGGTAGATTCTGGGGATCGCTCCAGCTTGCCGCTTCGGCTGGGATTGATTTTCCCGTTTTGCTGTTGAAATTATTACAGGGGGAGAAACAGAGTAGTTTAAAAGATCAATATCAAGTTGGCCTGAAAATGAAATGGCTGCTGGGGACTTTGGATCATATGTTAATAAGGTTACGGAACTCAGACGCAAAGTTAAATCTCCCTGCCGGATATCCCTCTAAATTACAGACTGTGATAGATTTTATAAAATTTAAGGAATCAGGATGTGGGTTTGATGTGCTGCAAGGTAGCGATCTTCAACCTTTCTTGCATGAATTAAGTGAATATGTAACAAATATTTTAAGCCCAAGGGCTGACTGATGCTTAAAATTCTTCATGCGTTTCAACAAACTGCCTTTCTTCCTCGATTAAGAAATTTTCTAAATCAATAATAGTCAAACAATATGTCGAGCAATATTCAAAACACACCGGCGTGGATACAAGATGAACCATTATTTAAGCAATAAATAAGATGGTCTCGTAAAAAATCAAAATCAGTAAATTCGGCCCTAATGATTTCAATAGGTTACATAGGATAAAATTGCTAAAATCGGACTTTTTACGAATGCATCAAATAAGGATAATAAATAATTTATGCCGAAAGTAAGCATCATTATTCCCGTTTATAACGGGCAAAAAACTATATCTACTATGGCACATAGTGTTGTTGCCCAAGATTATTCTGACATTGAGGTTATTGCCATTAATGATGGATCAACCGACAATTCAGCATCAATTTTAAAAAAATTTTCATCAATTCAAGTTATATCTCAAGAGAATGCCGGTGTTTCAGCTTCAAGAAATCTTGGCATACAAGAGGCAACTGGTGATTATATAGCTTTTATTGACCAGGATGATGTTTGGACTGCAGATAAAATAACACGACAAGTTCATGTATTGGAAACAACCGGAGCAGATTATGTTTTCAATAATTTTTACCGATTCAACTATGATACAAGCCAAAAATATTCCAAAACAAATTCAGAATTAAACAGTTATATTTACAAATATGTATGTCAACACGATCCTGAATATAACATAATTGCTCAAGATGTGATGTTCAAGATGTTACTTCGGGGGTATCCCATCTATCCCAGCACCATGCTAATAAGGCACCGTTTATTTGAAAATTCCGGTAGTTGGGATTCTAGATTTCCAAGGTGTCAGGATTTTGATCTTAGCTTAAGGTGTACTCGATTTACTAATTTTGCTTACATTGATGCCCCATTAACAGGAATTGGTAGGCACTCGACAAATGTCTCTGCGAATTATCTTGACCAATTAGCCGAAGATATTGAAGTATGTCTCTACCACTGCGAAAGTAATTTTTTCTCTCCTGAAGAAGTAAAGATTATAAAGTATTGGCTTGGAAGAAGGTTGAGGGGGATTGCTTGGAATTATGCACAGCATGATGATTTTCAGACCTGCCGCAATTATTATATTAAGGCATTAAAATACAGTGCAAGTTTTTTAGATGCTTTACTTCACCTTCCTTTCACCTTCCCTCCCCTCTCTTCTTTATGGAAAATTAGAGAATAAGGTTGTGTGTAAAAAGCTCGCTGGCAACATATTGATAGTGGGGATTTTTTCTTCCAGTATAATTGATGGTCTCGTAAAAAGTCAAAATCGGTAAATTCGGCCCTAATGATTTCAATATGTTACATAAGATAAAATTGCTAAAATCGGACTTTTTACGAGGCCATCATAATTGACACATTGAAAATTGAGAAACTTTCACTAACTGATATTTATCAAAACCCACTAAAACCGAGAAGAAAGAAATGAGTATGGGGATATTATTTTTTTTCCATTGTAAATCTAATACAGGATATGCAATTGAGACGCTTGAGGAAATTTTCAGGTTAGCCGCAAAGAAAACATATCCCAATAATGGCATATATTTTGCTTATCCAGACATTAAAGACGGTTTATCAAATGCATTCCCAGTCGATTTCAGCAATGTAATAAAATTTGATCCTAATACAAAAGATATCAACCAATTACATTATATTTATAATTTTATAAAAGAAAAAAAAATAAAGGTTGCGGTTGGATTTGACCAAGGTCCTTGTAAAAAAATTTATAAGTTCTTTAAGCGTGCAGGTGTTAAAAAAATTATTTCTTACTGGGGTGCACCTATGGGCGACCCCTGCAACATATTCAAGTTAGTTATAAAAAAGTTTTTATTGATGATCGCACCATGGCCACAGCCCAATCTATATATTTTTGAATCCAAGGCCATGGCAAATTCAGCAATTTTAGGGCGGGGTATTTCTCCCAAAAAGGTGAAAGTAGTCCGTCTTGGTGTAGATACAGACAAATTTAGGCCTGCAACAAGCAACAAAGAAAGAGAATATGTATACAGCCAGTTTAATATTCCAAAAAGCAGAAAAATCATTTTTTATTCTGGGCACATGGAACAACGCAAAGGGGTGGGGGTGATAATAAAAGCAGCAATTGACCTTATCGAGCGGCTTGACCGGCGTGATGTACATTTTTTATTATTAGGGAATCAACCAGGTGAAGAGAAACCGTATATGAAGATTTTGGAAGGAACAACAGTGCGTAAGCATATCACTTTTGGTGGCTACAGAAAGGATATTGTTGAAATACATCGTGGTTGTTATCTGGGACTTATCGCCTCAACTGGATGGGATTCTTTCACCATGTCTTCAATCGAAATGATGTCTAGCGGATTACCATTGCTTGTTTCCTCATTACAAGGTTTAAAAGAAACTGTAGTTGATGGGGAAACAGGTTTTTTATTCCCGCCAGGTGATTCTGGTGCGCTTGCCTCAAATTTGATTTCCCTGCTAGAAGGCGGCAATGAGAAAAAAGAAGTATTGGCTGTAAAAGCTCGCGAAAGAGTGTGTCATGATTTCAGTAAGATTAGACAGATCAGTCAACTTAGTCAGTTATTTAGCATATAGAGAAACCACATGAATCAGAATACCCAAAGCCAAAAGTCTCTGAGCAGATCGATTTATGAGTTTATTTGCGCGATTTAAAAAAGTATGAGAAAATTACAATTTTTTTGCTTAATACAAAGATACAAAGTTTTCGGGCTATTGTTTTAAAGAATAGGAGGGTTTGATAAGATGAGTCTGCTAACCACTATAAATCTAATTATTTTCTGTTTTTTTATTTTTATTACCCCTAAAGTATCTTTTGCAGGGGTGTTCTTTTCCGATGGTTTTGAATCCGGAAACACAAGTCACGTTGATGCCAATAGTGGCGCTAAATGGAACGGAGGAGCATGTCGCGGCACTATCGCTGATGGCACATGTGTCTCTAACGAAATTGTTCATTCCGGTAAATACGCACTAAAGTTCTTTTTTAAAGGAAATCCTGATTTGTCTGATGATGCCTGGGCAGAACAACGATTTTCTCTGGGAAAGACCTATGATGAAGTGTATATTCGCTTCTATATTTATTTCTCTTCTAACTATGTAATCAGAGATGCGATTGGAGCAGATAACACTAAATTATTTTTGTTATGGGGCGATAGTTATAGCAAGGATATGAATAAAATTGCCATAGAATATGGAAAAAGCATGCATTTTGGGCTCAAGGCCAAAGAAACCGGTTGGCCTAATTTTTCCCCAAGTTGCTCTGGTGCTACTGGTTATATTAAAAGTATACCGAAAACTCCAACAGGTATTGCTGACATAAAAGGCAAATGGACCGAGATAGAGATACATGCGCGAAGAGATACTGGATCTGGAGATGGTATTTTCCAAATGTGGATTAATGGAAAGTTAGAGATTAATGCTCAAAATTTTGCCTGGATCGGAGCGCCATGCGGTCTAAATAAATTTTTTAGACATGGTTATTTAATGGGATGGTCAAACTCTGGTTTTAATAAGGATACGGCTGTTTATATCGACGATGTTGTTTTTTCTACAAATTATATCCCAGCTGATGACGTTGGCTCTTCTGCAACATCTTCAACAACATATCCAGCAACTCCTAAAGATTTTAAAAGCGACAATTAGTCTTCGAGGATAATCAATCAACTTTGTTCAAAAAAATATTTTTTATGCGTGTCGAATTCTTGAAGATTAAACGTTGGGCTATATCAAAGTATATTATACTTTTAGAATTAGGGAATGTTTGTCCCCCTCATAGAAACTCTTTCCTTTTAACAAGCCAAATGAATGAATAGCAATTTATTTGGCGTATAATTACTGCAATAAGGTGATTAACTGAAATGAAGAAATGGGTATGGATAGTATGGGAGACTCAACGTCGTTCTATGGTATTAGCTAAAGAATTAGGGTGTGACCTATATATTTTTGATTATGATGGATGGTCAAGGTACCCTAAATGTATATTAAAGACCTTATCCGTTTGTGTTAAGAAGCGACCTACGATTTTATTTGTCCAGAATCCTTCTATGATATTAGCTGCCTTCGCTGGCTTCTTGAAGTTTTTTTTAAAATTTTACCTTGTTGTAGACAGGCATAGTTCCTTTCGCGTCGGCAAGCAATACAAAATTAAAATCGACACTAATTATTTGCTCAAATTCATCAATAAAGCTTTGAACAGCCTTACTATCAAAAGAGCAGATTTAACCATCGTTACTAATCAATTCCTTGCGACCGTGGTTGAAAATTTAGGTGGAAGGCCGTTTGTATTACCAGATAAGATTCCAGTCATTTTACCAACAAAAGAATTTAAATTTAAAACCAAGCAGAATGTTCTTCTAATCTCTTCATGTCATTATGATGAGCCATTTGAGCAGATTTTTAAAGCGATGGAGTTGCTGAAGCAGCAAGGCGTATATTTATATATAACAGGTAATTACAAAAGATTAATGGATTCTGTTTATCACCAACGACCTGGCAATGTAATCTTCACAGGATTTATCAGTGAAGAAATTTTTGTGAATACATTGTTTTCCGCAGATGTTGTTATGACATTAACAACATCTGACCATACGATGTTATGTGGTTGCTATGAAGCTATTGCTGCATGTCGCCCCCTTATTACTTCAAAAAAAAATGTGCTTATTGAATACTTTAAAGGAGTACGTTTTGTTGAGAATAAGGCCAACTCAATAAGGGAAGGGATCGAAGATGTGTTGCAAAACAGAGAAATCTACCATAGCAACATAAAAAAATTAAAAAATGATCTTGAAAAATCCTGGAAAGCTAATTTTTCTGACTTAGTTCATCTGTTAGAAAAAAACGTTTCCGCTTAATTTTCTGAGTAATATGAAGGAGTCAATTTATTGTAAGAGTCCAATTGTAATACAAACTATATTAGTTTCTATTTATGGATACAAGATTGACAAGATCCGTCACGGAAAACAATATAAAAAAATATTAAATATTATTAATAAACGATTACATTTTTCTTCAGCGGAATTAGAAGCATTTCAGAATAAATCGTTTCGGAACTTAGTTCGCTTATGTGCTGAAAATGTGCCATATTATAAAAAGATTTTTAGAAAAAAAGGAGTAGTAGTAAATAACCTTAAAACAATTGACGATTTACAAAGAATTCCCTTGTTGGAAAAGGCCGAGTTAAGAAAAAATTCTGAAATCTTCATTAATGATAACTATAAAAAGAATAATCTCCTAAAAATTCATACAACAGGGACAACAGGTACACCGCTAAATATTTATTGCAACTCATATGTTCGCCAAACAAACTATGCTTTTTATAACAGATTTTTACATCATGCAGGGATAGATTATAGAAAAAGCAGGGCAACTTTTGGTGGCAGAATTACAGTTCCTATTTCCCAACAAAAACCGCCTTTCTGGCGACATAGTTACTTCCAGAAAAATTTGTTATTTTCATCATATCACTTGCGGGTAGAAACTATTGAATCCTATATTGAAAAGCTTTTCCAATATCGACCACACTATATTGATTCATATCCTTCAAGTATTGATGCTATTGCCAAATATGCAAAAGAACATGCAATAAATCTAAAAGGGATAACAAAGGGAATAACAACTTCTGCAGAAACTTTGTTTGATGATCAACGAATGATCATCGAAGAGACTTTTGGTGTTCCTGTAATTGATCAGTATGGTGCGGCGGAAATGTGCGTATTCATCGGCCAATGTACCCAAGGGCAATACCATGTCCATACAGATTACGCCATAGTTGAGTTTCTTCGAGAAGACGGCAGCCCGGCTATGGCAGGAGAAGAGGCAGAGGTTGTCTGCACGGGATTGATCAATCCCATTATGCCCCTTATTCGTTACAGGATTGGAGATAAGGTTATTGTAAGTGATGAAAAATGTACATGCGGCTGCGCTTTTCCTGTTATCAAAAAAATAATAGGACGAGAAGATGATGTTATTCTGACCCCAGAGGGGAACAGGATCGGCCGGTTAAGTCCTGTCCTTAAAGGTTTCCCTGTTAAAGAAGCTCAATATTTACAGGATAAGATTCATGCGGTGACTCTCCGCATTGTGCCAGATAATGGATATTCAGCCGATACAGAGCAGAAACTTGTTCTTGAATTAAGAAAGCGTCTTGGAGAAAAAATTGAGATACATATTAAGCAGGCAGAGCGTATAGAGCGGGGAACTGGCGGTAAGATGAAAACAGTCATTTCAACTTTGACATGACATAACCATGCTACATGAGTTTGGATTTTCAAGCATGTAAGCCAGATTGATTTACATAAAATAATTTATCTGGGTAATTAGTAAAAAATATTAAGAGAGGGGAGACTATGGAACATGAATACAAATTCCCGCAGCGTAGTCCTTTTTTTACGTCTATCGCTGGCAGCATAGATGAGCCGGGAATCCCCGGCACTAACTGGTATGGTCACCCAATAGCGACTTATGAGTTACAAACAGTAACAGCAGATGAAATATTAGTAGTAGAATACATTTCTGCTGGGGTAATGTGCGGTTCAGTACCATATCCAGTAGAAAATCTAAATGATTTAGGTGAAATAGGCTTCAAAACAGCAGCCGGAAAGAAAAGTGTTCATTCTATTCCATTCGCAAGAAGCGAGCCCGGCGCAATTTTGCATGTGAGTCAAACTATTCATCTTTATGTGCCATCTAATTCTGTCCTTTTTGTTGCTGTGCCATTAATTGATAACCAATCAGGTGGCGCTAAAATTGACGTAAGTGGTTATACGCTAAAATCATTACCACCACAAATACCAAACATAAACATTAAATGAAAAAGACGGATAATTAGGAAGGGTACATTAGTCAACAGCAAATCCAACCATTTTTCGAACTGGACAAAAATGTTATTAATGATGAGATGCGAGTAATATTACTGGCTTCCGGGGATCTTTGGGCCGGAGCTGAAGTCATGGTATACCAGCTTGCCTGTGGCCTCAAAGAATTCGAGAACATACAGATTCTGGTTGTGCTTTTAAATAACGGCCGATTGGCTAACGAACTTAAAGTAATTGGTATTAAGGTACATATAATTGATGAATCGCAATTGTCAGTTTCAAACCTTGCCAGGAGAACACATAAAATTGTAAAAGAGTTTTTCCCTCACATTATTCATTCTCACCGTTATAAGGAAAACCTGCTTGCCTGGCTTGTGACAAGAACTATGCGGAAGGTTCAATTGATTGCGACTCAGCATGGGATACCTGAAGTAACTGAAAGAAGCCTCCCTGCCAGGTTGCGAACCAAGCTGTTTTTTCGGCTATTGTCCTGCTGCTTTGAGCGAACGGTTATGGTCTCCGAGGAGATGCGGCAATCTCTGCTTGGCTCCTATGGTTTTACAGCAAAAAACACAAATATAATTCATAATGGTATTCCTCTTTCATCAAATAGAATTAAACGGGCCGCAGATAGACTGATTATCGGTTCAGCCGGCCGTCTTTTTCCCGTCAAAGATTTTTTCCTTATGATAAATATCGCCAACATAGTGGTCTCACAAAATGATGCGATTGATTTTGTACTTGCCGGAGATGGGCCGGAACGGCCCATGCTTGAAGCACAAGTACGGAAATATGGGCTGCAAGACCGTTTCAGTTTTTTGGGACACTTGGATGACATGGACACTTTTTATAGAAGTCTGGATGTCTATATAAACACTTCTGTCCATGAAGGGATACCCATGAGTGTGTTAGAGGCAATGTCACATAGCTTGCCGGTGGTGGTGCCTAAAGTTGGAGGTTTTCCCGAGATTGTTGAGGACGGGATAAGCGG
>VAPK010290349.1_pt1 | contig 10242 bp, 7 predicted proteins | sample 3395031 | NCBI WGS metagenome assembly VAPK01 (sample SAMN08290443, study PRJNA428436) | hydrothermal vent metagenome | isolation source: Deep-sea hydrothermal vent chimney 1 | place: Pacific Ocean: Juan De Fuca Ridge
ATCCAAAATCGATCTCGGTGTTGATGAAAAAACAATTGAGAAATATGGTGCAGTAAGCAAAGAAACTGCGGCGCTCATGGCATCTGCCTGCATCAATAAAGCAGATGCGGATATCTCAATTTCCTCCACAGGCGTTGCAGGCCCTGAGGCAAGCAGATTAAAACCTGTAGGACTCGTATGGTTTGGCACCGCTTTCAAAAATAAAACTTATTGTTGTAAAGCCAATTTCTCAGGGTCGAGAAATGATATTAGAGCAGCAGCTGCTTATTTCGCTATAAACATTGTCAGGAAAATATTATTAAAATGAGAAGTTTTATTGCACTCAAACTGCCGGATCATATATCAAAAATAGTTTATGAGTTTACAGAACTGTTATGTCATCGGTCTAACTTAAAATTTAGAATGATACCGTCGGCAAACTATCATGTAACATTAAAATTTCTCGGCGATATAGAGATTGACAAGATGAAAGAGATAGAAATCATGTTAGATTCTATTTCTAAAATAGTTGATCCGGTTGAACTGTCACTTGACCAACTGCTTTTTTTCCCTTCAAAATCAGGCGGCTCTGTTGTTATTAAAATTGATGGAAACTTTAATGCTGCCTACATAATTAACAAGAAAATGGAAGAATTGGGCTATAAAGACAATAGAAGATTTGCCCCCCATTTGACAATCTGTAAATTAAAAGGGAAAGAGATGCCGTTATTGGAGAAAAAACGATTGGGAAATATAAAATTCTCCGTTGATTCATTCTCACTTTTTAAAAGTAAACTTACACCGAACGGCGCAATATATACTGAATTGAAGAATTTTAAATGGAGGAAGATGTGAATGATAAAGAAAATGCACTTAATCTTGCTATAAAAAAGATAGAAAAGAATTTTGGAAAAGGTTCGATTATGAGATTAAAATCAGGTTTTGCACTGGATGTTGAAAGTATATCAACCGGTTCCATGGGACTGGATGCCGCACTTGGTGTAGGAGGAATTCCCAGAGGTAGAGTTACAGAGATATACGGTCCTGAAAGTTCGGGAAAGACCACATTAGCACTTCATGTAACGGCTGAAGCTCAGAAAGCAGGGCTAACTGCTGCCTTTATAGATGCCGAGCATGCTTTAGATATGAAATATGCAGAGATACTTGGCGTTGATATTAGCAAACTACTTGTTAGTCAACCTGACAGCGGAGAGCAGGCGTTGGAAATTGCCGATACGCTTGTTCATTCGGGTGCCGTAGATCTTATAGTAATCGATTCGGGTGCAGCTCTTGTTCCTGAGGCTGAAATAGCAGGAGAGATGGGTGATGCCCAAATGGGACTTCAAGCCAGACTTATGAGTCAAGCACTGCGTAAAATGACAGGGGCAGTGAGCAAATCTAAAGCAGCTATTATCTTTCTAAATCAGCTTCGGCAAAAAATAGGCGTTTTTTTTGGTAATCCTGAAACTACAACAGGCGGCAACGCACTTAAATTTTATGCATCCGTCAGATTGGATATAAGAAAAAGACAGCTTATTAAAAAAGATGACACTGTTATAGGTACAACTGTCAAAGTTAAGGTTGCTAAAAATAAAGTTGCTCCTCCATTTAGATATGCCGAATTTAATGTCATGTATGGTACTGGTATTGATCATGGCTATGAGATTTTAACACTTGGCGTTGATAATGACCTAATTGAAAAGAGCGGATCATGGTATTCCGTTGAAGATATGAGAATAGGGCAGGGCAAGGATGCCGCATCACTATTCTTGGAAGAACATCCTGAGCTATCTCAAAAAATTGAGGGACAGATTAGAGAAAAACTTGGCATTCCGACTAAACCTGTTAAGCTGGATAAGGAAACAAATGAATAAATTTGGCTCTATTTTACATGAGGCATTAGAAAAGGGCGCATCTGACATTCACTTCAGAATAAACGGGTTTGTATTTTTTAGGATTGACGGATCTTTAATAAAAAATGAAAAATACGGCAGAATAACAGATTCGGATATGAAACAGTTGACCGAAATTATCTTAAAAGAAAAACAGATTATTCGATTGAATAAATCAAAAAACATCGATGTCTCGTATGAGATTAAGGGCAGGGGACGTTTTAGAATAAATTTCTTTTATCAGAGAGGCAAACTTAGCGCTGCATTTAGAATAATACCTTCTGAGATACCTTCAATAAGTGAGTTGAATCTGCCGAATGTATTATACGGTATATCTAAATTGAATAAAGGCTTGATACTTATAACCGGTGTTACCGGATCGGGAAAATCAACGACGATGGCTGCTATAATTGAAGAGATTAATTTGCGGGCTACTAAAAATATTATTACAATTGAAGATCCGATCGAATATATGTTTGATGACAAAAAATCTATCATAGCACAGCGTCAGATTGGTGACGATGTAATCAGTTTTGGCGGAGGATTAAGAGCTGCATTGAGAGAAGACCCTGATGTAATAATGATGGGAGAGATGAGAGACAGAGAAACTATCGCGTCGGTTCTAAACGCTGCAGAAACGGGTCACCTTGTGATTTCAACGCTGCATACACTTGATGCCAAAGAAACTATAAATAGGATAATTTCCGTATTTCCCATAGAACATTCAAGCAATATTCGCCATCAAATAGCCGGCACACTAAGAACTATTGTATCCCAAAGGCTGCTTAAACAGTCTGAAAATAGGGGGATGATTCCGGCTGTTGAATTATTAATTTCAACTGATCATATAAGAGAATGCATCACCGATCCGGAAAAAACGGATGATATACCTTCTGTTATTGAGCAAGGACAAACCGAATATAATATGCAGACATTTGATCAATCGATAATGCGGCTTTATAATAAAAAGCTGATATCCAAAGAGGAGTCTTTGCTGAATGTAACAAACTCAACAGATTTTGAACTTAAGCTCCATGGATTGACCGCGGGCAGCGCAGATTTGTGAGAGATGCAGGATAAAGGATGTTAAGTTGTTAAATAAAGAAATGATTTGACATCTAATATTTTTAAAATGAGTTGCATAGATAAAACGACAAATTTTAAAACTGCGCTTGGTATTGCATTAAAAATGCTTGTCAGACATGACAAAACGGCAAAGCAAATAGAAGACAGACTGAAAGATTTTGAAGACGAAACAGTTGAAAGTGTACTTTCATGGTTAAAAGAAAGAGACTATGTTAACGATCTTAAATTTGCAGAAAGCTACTACAGAAGCAGAAAAAAAAAGAGGTGGGGCGGTTTTAAAATCAAACATCACCTTGAAGAATTAGGTGTAACGGAAGAAATTATAGAAAAAGCTGCAGGTGATATTGATCTATATGAAAAAGATACAGCACTAACTCTTCTTAAAAAAAGAGATAACGATGATAGAAATAAACAGGTAAGATTTTTACTTTCTCGAGGATTTAAATATGAAACAGTCATTAATGCCGTTGAAACGGTAAAACAATCACGATTAAAGGTAAAGCATTAGAAAAATACCTTTTAAGATTTAGAGATGATCATCAATTTTCAAACTCATATAGAAAGCATTAAAAGTAAGTAATTTGGCGGTTTAGCTGCTATTTTTAGAAAAGCAGCTTACATAATGGAGGAAAATTTGAATTCATTTGATATAAGAGAGAAATTTCTTTCATACTTTGAAGGAAAAGGATCAACGCGAGTAAAAAGTGCATCGCTAATACCTCACAATGATCCGACGCTGCTCTTTGTTAATGCCGGAATGGTTCAGTTCAAGAACAGCTTTCTCGGTAAGGAAAAAAGGGATTATGTTAGGGCAACGAGCTGTCAAAAATGCATACGGGCAGGAGGAAAGCATAACGACCTGGACCAAGTTGGTTACACTGCCAGACACCACACTTTTTTTGAAATGCTCGGTAATTTTTCATTTGGGGACTATTTCAAGAAGGAGGCTATTGAATTCGGATGGGAATTTGTCACCAAAGAGATGGCGATTCCTGAGAAAAAGCTATGGATAACCGTTTATAAGGATGACGATGAGGCGTTTGATCTATGGCACAAGAATATAGGAGTACCAGTATCAAGAATTTTGAGATTGGGAGAAAAAGATAACTTCTGGTCTATGGGCGACACAGGTCCGTGCGGTCCATGTTCTGAGATACATATTGATCAGGGAGAAGGCATAGGATGCGGTAGATCTGAATGTGGAGTTGACTGCGAATGCGATAGGTTTTTGGAACTCTGGAATCTCGTTTTCATGCAGTTTAACCGTGATGAATCCGGCAATATGACAAAGCTGCCCAAGCCATCTATTGATACTGGTCTTGGATTGGAGCGCTTTACCGCCATAGTAGAGGGCGTTACAAGCAACTATGATACGGATCTGCTTATGCCCATCATTCAAAAAATTGCCGCCGCTTCGGGTAAAGAGTATGGAGATAATTCAAAAGCTGATATCTCTCTTAGAGTTATATCCGATCATATCAGAGCGGCGAGTTTTCTTATAGCTGACGGAGTTATTCCTGATAAAACTGGACGCGGCTATGTATTAAGAAGAATAATAAGGCGAGCCGTAAGACATGGTAAAGTTCTCGGTTTTGATGAACCGTTCTTATGGCAATTTTCAGGATTAGTAAAAGAGATGATGTCGCCGATCTATCCGGAATTGATTCAATATGAAGATATAACGATAAAAACTATCGAGGATGAGGAAGAACAATTCCATAGAACGTTGGATATCGGTCTGTCAATTTTGGATAAGGAGCTATCAAAACACTCTTATTTAAAATCCGACACCGTTTTTAAACTTTATGACACATACGGATTTCCTACGGATATAACCTGTGACATAGCACGCGAGCATAATATATCCGTTGACATGAATGGATTTGAAGCGCTTGTGAACGAACAGCGTTCACGTTCAAAAAAGAGTTGGGCTGGAACGAATGAAACTACGATTAATCCGGTTTATTCTAAAATCGCAGAAAAAATAGGTAAAACAAAATTTGTAGGCTATAATCTAAACGGAATATTTAATTCTAAAATCGAAGCGCTTGTCGTTGATGGCGAGATCGTTAACACGGCAAAAGACGGAGATGTTGAAGTTATTACGACAAGTACGCCATTTTATGGAAGATCCGGCGGGCAAATAGGCGATACCGGTTTTATAAAATCGGATAATTTTAATATAAAAGTCAGCGATACGATAAAAGAATCCGGCCTTATAATACAGAAAGGTGAGGTGGTTGACGGGACTGTTTTAACGGGTAGCTCGGCTATTATGATTGTCAATAAAAAAAGGCGTAATAGTATCAGGGGAAATCATACTGCCACACACCTGCTTCAGGCTGCCTTAAGAACCGTTTTGGGCAAAACGGTTCATCAGGCAGGATCGCTTGTTACAAATAGCTATTTGAGATTTGATTTCACCTATTCGGATGATATATCCGCAGCTGATTTAAGAAAAGTTGAAATGTTGGTAAACGATGAAATATCAAAATCTTGTCCTATTTTGACTTCGGAAACCAGCCTTGATGATGCCATGAAAAGCGGGGCAATGGCTCTTTTTGGTGAGAAATACGGAGAAACGGTAAGAATTGTATCTTGTGAAGATTTTTCTAAAGAATTATGCGGTGGCATCCATGTTAATAACAGCGCCGATATAGGCTTATTTGTTATAAAGGGAGCCAAATCAATTGCAAGCGGTATTAAACGAATTGAGGCTGTAACTGGAAAAACGGCTTTAAACATTCTCTTATCATACAAAGATATTGCTTTAATGCTTTCGTCTATGATGTCGGTTAAACCTGTAGAACTAAAAGATAAAATCTATGAATTAATAAAAGATGTAAAGGAAAAAGAACGTAAGATTAGATCATTAAAGATAACAAAAATAGCAGAAACTTCTAATCTTAAAATAAGTAAAATTAAAAACTACAAGTTCGCATTATTGCAGCTTTCTAATATTAATAGCAAAGAGATTAGAGAAACAGGTGACAGAGTAAAACAACAGATAAGCAAAGGAATAGTATGCATACTTGATGTAAAAAAACTTTCTATCTTGATAATGACAACAGGTATAGATATCAACGCAGCAAGCTACCTTAAAAGCGTTTTATTATCTTACGGCGGAAGAGGCGGAGGCACTGAGAGAATGGCTCAAGGAACTATACCAAAGGGTACAAATTTAGATCGTTTTATTGAATCTCTAAAAAATAAGCTTCGAGAATAATTGATTTGGAATACCCTGTACTAATTTTGATAGGGGCTGTTGCAGGTTTTTTCTCTTCCTTGCTTGGAATAGGAGGAGGTTTTATTATTGTGCCTGTATTTTTCCTAATCGGCATAAAACCTTCTATAGCAGGAGGCAGCAGCCTTGCTATCACATCTATGATCGCTCTTGTCTCTTCAATCAATTATCAAAAACATGGCAATTTTAATAAAAAAGCGGCGATTTATATTGTTTTAGGGGGATTGCCAGGAGCAGCCATAGGTACAATAACGGTTCATATATTAAATGGTACTAATTTACTAAAAAGTTTTATGTCAATAGGTTTTCTTGTGCTGGTAGTTATAATGTTAATAAGAATGCTTTATGATGTAATATGGGATAAAAAACCTGCAAAAAAGAAGACGCAACCTATTTTAATAGGGGTATCAATAGGATTTTTCGTAAGTTTCGTTTCTGTTATTATGGGCATAGGAGGAGGATTCGCATATATGCCTTCTCTTCTTTATATTTATGGAATGCCTATTCAAGTGGCAACAGGAACAAGCCTTTTTATAATCTTTTTTGTTAATTTGATTGCAACAATAGAAAATATCTTTTTAAATCATACAGTATCATTGCTCTATGTAATCTTGACTTTAGCAGGTTCATTTTTAGGGGTTAAGGCTGCTCATAAAACCAATATTTCCAGTCGAGTGAAAAAACTTTTATTTGTATCTATTCTCTTTATGGTATTTGCTGAAAACCTTACAGCTCTTATATTTTAAAAAATATCTATTAATTTCTAAGTTTTGACCAATCTAAGTCTTTTGTGAATTTGAATATTATGAGGCCACTGCAGTAGTCTCATAATCTGTTTTTGGTATGGCAGCCGGTTTCGGCGGCAGCGTTAGGTACATAAAGCTCGGTTACTAAATATATACAATTCATCTGCTTGACTATTTGCAAAAAGAGATTATATTAATTTTACACCCCTCATAGGGGGGTATAAAATTAAATTTGCGGAGGGTGAAAGATAAAATGAAAGTAATTGATCCGGTATGTGGTATGAGTATTGAAGAATCCGATGCGGCTGGCAGTGAAACACATGAAGGTAAAAAATATTATTTTTGCGCAGATAGCTGTCATGACAAATTTATAAAAAATCCCGAATTGTTTGTTGTCAAAACCGAATCAACGGATGAAAGTTGTGCGGTTTGTGATATTGATACCGCTCCTGCTGCCAAAGTTCTCTCTAAAGAGATCTATACTTGTCCTATGCATCCTGAAATAAGGCAGAAGGGTCCGGGTTCGTGTCCTAAATGCGGCATGGCACTTGAACCTCTTGTCCCGAAGCTTTCTGCAAAAACCGAATGGACATGTCCTATGCATCCTGAAATCGTTCAGGATAAACCTGGCAGCTGTCCTAAATGCGGCATGGCACTTGAATCAAAAACCGTTAGTACCGAAGAGGAAGAGAATCCTGAACTCATTAACATGACACGCAGATTTAAGATAAGTGCTATTTTGACAATACCTGTTCTTATTCTGGCAATGGGCAGACTCATTCCTGGAGTTTCCTCAATTTTCGCTTTGGCTCCTCCCGAGGTTCTAAAATGGGCTGAATTTATACTTGCCACACCTGTTGTAATTTGGGGAGGATGGCCGTTTTTTGTACTTTTCTGGCAATCAATCAGGCATTGGAATCTAAATATGTTTACACTGATTGGAAGTGGTGTAGGAGTCGCATATCTTTATAGTGTTGTAGCTCTGGTTTTCCCAGATATCTTTTTGTCTGAGTTCAGAACCGGTACAGGAGAGGTGGGCGTTTATTTTGAAACGGCTTCTGTTATAGTTACACTTGTTTTGCTGGGGCAGGTTATGGAACTGAGGGCGAGAGGCAAAACAGGTGCTGCGATCAAAGCTCTGTTGGGACTTAGTCCCAAAACAGCAAGACGTGTAATAGACGGCAAAGAGGAAGATATTCCAATTGAAAATGTTGAGTCTGGATATCTGCTTAGAATCAGACCGGGTGAGAAGATTCCTGTTGACGGCATTGTAACAGACGGTTCAAGTGTAGTTGATGAATCTATGCTGACGGGTGAACCAATTCCGGTTGAAAAGACAAAAGACGATAAGGTCATAGGTGCCACGGTCAATGGAACCGGTACAATGATTATCAAAGCAGAAAGGGTAGGAGCTGATTCTATGTTGTCCCGGATAGTTCATATGGTAGCAGAGGCTCAAAGAAGCAGGGCTCCTATTCAGAAACTTGCAGACATTGTTGCTTCTCATTTTGTTGAGGCGGTGCTGACTGTAGCCGTTGTGACTTTTGCCGTGTGGGCATTGTTTGGTCCAGCGCCTGCATTGATATATGCGATGATCAACGCAGTTGCTGTTCTTATCATTGCATGTCCGTGTGCTTTCGGGCTTGCAACACCTATGTCCATTATGGTGGCAACAGGCAGAGGGGCTTCTATGGGCGTTCTTTTCAAAAATGCAGAGGCTATTGAAGTGCTGAAAAAGGTTGACACCATTGTCGTAGATAAAACAGGAACAATTACGGAAGGAAAACCGAAGATTGCCGCTGTCTATTCAGTCAATGAATTTAACGAAAACGATGTTATTAAATATGCCGCAAGTCTTGAGCAGGCAAGTGAGCATCCTCTTGCATCGGCAATATTAAAAGGAGCCGAAGAAAGAGGAATAGATATTATAAAGGTTGATAATTTTGATGCAGTAACGGGAAAAGGAGTAGTCGGGAAAGTTGGAGAGCACGATGTCGCTTTTGGAAACAGCAGATTGTTTGAAAAAAAAGGAATAGATTTATCCGCTCTGATTGATAAGGCGAATAAAATGAAATCCGAAGGTCAGACCGTAATCTATATAAGCGTGGACAACATTCCAGCAGGGTTGATTGGTGTTGCCGACCCTATAAAGAAAACAACCGCCGAAGCAATAAAGGAATTACGTAAAGAAGGACTTCGTATTGTTATGCTTACCGGAGACAGCAAAATAACAGCTAAGGCCGTGGCAGGCAAGCTTGCAATTGATGAGGTAATAGCAGAAGTTCTGCCTGACCAAAAAGCGGATACTGTAAAAAGGCTTCAAAGAGAAGGAAAAGTGGTGGCGATGGCCGGTGACGGTATCAACGATGCCCCTGCTTTGGCAGCAGCTGATGTTGGTATTGCGATGGGAACAGGCACCGATGTGGCAATGGAAAGTGCCGGTGTAACACTTGTAAAGGGCGACTTAAGAGGCATCCTGAGAGCACTTCGGTTGAGCAGGGCAACAATGAGAAATATTAAGCAGAATCTTTTCTGGGCATTGGCTTATAATTCTCTCGGAGTCCCCGTTGCCGCCGGAATTCTCTACCCGTTTTTTGGAATTTTACTGAGCCCTATTTTTGCAGCTGTAGCGATGAGTTTTAGCTCCGTTACTGTAATAACCAATGCATTGAGATTGAGAAAGGTTAAAATTTAATTTTTATAATAATTGGATCGTTAAATTGAAACTTATAATCAAAGTAGCGTAGTTCACGATCTTTTTCATACTTTATGATCTTGCCGCATATAGTGCTTTAGTTTCTTTGAACAAAAATGGAACTCTTATTCCCCCAAGACTACAATGGAAAGGTATAAATTAGGAGTGTAATGAGTGGAAAAAGACCTGTCTGCGTGCAGCGCACAGACAGGCAGATATACAGCACAGAGTTAAAACCAAACTAGTGTTGGAAGTTTTAAAGAATGATAGAACATTAAACAAGACAAGCAGACGCAGATAATATAACACCCAAGAATCTGCAGAATTGAAAGATTATATTCTTAGATAATGCTGAAATTGCTATGGAACCGGCAAGAACAGTCAAAGAACACAGGAACGCAATAAAAGAGCTTGAAGCCAAAAATGATCAATACGCAGAGATAGTAGGCAGACTAACGGTAGAGAGGGATTGGCTGTTAAAAAAACCTTAAAAAGTGAGCTGGTAAATGAAATAGGACAATATAAAAGCAGAAAGGAGGCAAAAGTTGATATATTTGAATATATAGAATGCTATTATAATACAAAGAGGATTCACTCCAC
>VAPK010249131.1_pt1 | contig 10239 bp, 10 predicted proteins | sample 3395031 | NCBI WGS metagenome assembly VAPK01 (sample SAMN08290443, study PRJNA428436) | hydrothermal vent metagenome | isolation source: Deep-sea hydrothermal vent chimney 1 | place: Pacific Ocean: Juan De Fuca Ridge
TTATTTTTTTGTTAATGGAGTCTTTTTTACTAAGAAACAAGGTAATATTTTATTTAGGCTACGGACTTGTTCTTTTCTCCGCGCTAGCGGCTTCGTCCAACTAGCTACACAACTGTTTCAGCAACGCAGCTATCGGTAAAAATTCAGCGGTTAGAAATCCGCAGTCGTGACCGCGCGAAGTATAATACTGACTGATTTTTGGCGAAGGTATTGTAACTATGGAATAACTGGCCTCAGCCCAGTTGAGTAATTGGCTATTTGAGTTGCAAAGTTGTCACAAGTTTAAACTCTGTGACATTTTTCTCTTTCAGTTTCATACGATGAATGTGATAATCGTCAGGTTTGCTTTTTTTGGTCGTGGTTTCAAACCGAGCGAGTAAAGAACCAACATCCTTTGATTGGTTCGCTGTGATTCTAAGTTGGTTTAGAAGATCGTCCATTATCGCTACTGCTTGTTTACATGCTCGATTAAATGGTCTGGTTATTCGGGGTAAACTAAAAATCGTTTGTCTAAATTCTGCAAGTGATTCAGCAGAAGTAGAAATTTCGATTGTGTACCGCTGTACACTTGCCCTAGCTGCCGCACTTTTATATGTCATCGAAAAACCTGACACCTTTTTATTTTTTTCTCTCACAGGTTATCATTAATCATAAAAAAGCCACGACTTAATACTTAAAGTCGTGGCTACAAAAGTTTATGTTGTTTACTTTTAATGGCTAAAAGTAAACCTTCCCTGTTCAACATTTACCTCAATACAATCACCTGATACAAATTTGCCACTTAGCATTTCCTGAGCCAAGGGATTTTCTATATTGGTTTGAATGGCCCTTTTTAAAGGCCTTGCACCAAATACAGGATCAAACCCTGCTTCACTCAACAAGTCTAAAGCCGTATCAGAAATATTAAACTGTATTTCTCTATCAGTTAAACGCTGTTGCAAGTTTTGCAATTGAATTTTAGCGACTTTACGAATAGCTTCTTTATCTAACGGCCTAAAGACTACTGCATCGTCGATCCGATTGATAAATTCAGGTCTAAAATGTGAGCCAACAATTTCCATTACAGCTGCTTTCATTTTGTCATAATTACCTTCTTCAGCCATTTCTTGAATCACATTAGACCCTAAATTAGAGGTCATAATGATTACAGTATTACGAAAATCAACTGTACGTCCTTGTCCATCAGTTAAGCGACCATCATCAAGCACTTGCAGCAACACATTAAAGACATCTGCATGTGCTTTTTCCACCTCATCCAGCAAAATAACAGAATACGGTTTACGCCTGACAGCCTCGGTTAAATAACCCCCTTCTTCATAGCCAACATAGCCAGGAGGTGCACCAATTAAACGTGCTACTGAATGTTTTTCCATAAATTCGGACATATCAATCCGTACCATTGCCTCCTCCGTATCAAACAGGAAGTTAGCCAAGGCTTTACTTAACTCAGTTTTACCTACACCAGTTGGTCCTAAAAACAAGAAAGAACCATTAGGTCGGTTAGGCTCAGATAGCCCTGCCCTTGACCTTCTTATTGCATGTGACACGGCTGTTACAGCCTCTTCCTGGCCAATCACCTTTTCTGCCAATTCAGCTTCCATCCTCAGTAACTTACCTCGCTCACCTTCTAGCATTTTAGACACAGGAATACCCGTCCAATGCGCCACTACTTCCGCAATTTCTTCCTCTCCCACTTTATTACGCAACAACTGAAACTCTGTAGTTTCTGCAACTGCAGCTTGCTCAAGCTGTTTCTCAAGTTCTGGAATACGTCCATATTGCAATTCTGACATACGTTGTAAATCACCTGCACGACGCGCTGTTTCCAACTCAGTTTTTACTTGCTCTAATGTTTCTTTAATATGAGCCGAGCCCTGTACTGAAGCCTTTTCTGCTTTCCAGATTTCATCCAGGTCAGCGTATTCTTTCCCTAGCTCACTGATTTTTTCCTCTAACTCTCCAAGACGTTTAACAGAAGCATCATCTGATTCTTTCTTTAAAGCCTCTCGTTCAATTTTTAATTGAATCAAGCGACGTTCCAGTTTATCCATGATTTCGGGTTTTGAATCAATTTCCATACGTATACGTGATGCAGCTTCATCAATTAAATCAATTGCTTTATCAGGTAACTGTCTATCAGTAATATAGCGTTGAGATAAGGTAGCCGCTGCAATAATCGCAGGGTCAGTAATATCAATACCATGATGCACTTCATAGCGTTCTTTAAGGCCACGTAAAATCCCAATAGTGTCTTCAACTGATGGCTCACCCACCAATACTTTTTGAAATCGACGCTCTAAAGCTGCATCTTTTTCAATATATTTACGGTATTCATCCAGTGTGGTTGCACCAATACAATGTAATTCACCCCTTGCTAAAGCAGGTTTTAACATATTACCTGCATCCATGGCTCCGTCAGTTTTACCGGCTCCTACCATAGTATGAAGCTCATCAATAAAAAGAATAATATTACCACTGGCTTTAGCTACATCATTAAGCACTGCTTTTAAACGCTCTTCAAAATCTCCCCGATATTTTGCACCTGCCAATAATGCTGCCAAATCAAGTGATAATAAGCGTTTATTTTTCATACTTTCCGGTACTTCACCATTGACAATACGTTGAGCCAAACCTTCAACCAAAGCAGTTTTACCCACCCCAGGTTCACCTATCATAACTGGGTTATTTTTAGTTCGACGCTGTAATATCTGTGCCATACGACGAATTTCATCATCCCGGCCAATAATGGGATCAAGCTTGCCCTGTTCTGCTCTTTCTGTAAGATCAAGGGTATATTTTTTTAATGCTTCTCGTTGATCTTCAGCATTTGGATCATTAACAGCCTCCCCTCCTCGCATTTGCTCAATCGCTTGCTCAATTGACTCTTTACTCGCTCCTGCTTGCTTAAGTAACTGCCCTGTTTCATCCTTGCTATCAACAACTGCAAGGACAAATAATTCAGATGAAATATATTGATCATTACGTTTTTGTGCGAGTTTTTCAGTCACATTAAATAACTTACTTAGTGTATTTGAAATACTGACTTCACCTGCATCCCCGCCTGAAACAGTTGGTAAACGATCTAAAGCATTACCTAGGGCTGAGCGTAACTGGTTAACATTAACATTTGCGCTGCTTAATAAACCACGGGCGGAACCGCCTTCCTGGTCTAATAAAGCAATCATTAAATGTACGGGTTCAATAATTTGATGATCCCTACCCAAAGCAAGTGATTGTGCCTCTTGCAAGGCCATCTGGAATTTACTGGTTAATTTATCTGTTCTCATGATTTTTCCTCATTACTTTTTAATTACCAGTAACTATACGGTCAAAAGCATGGGCTTACTGTCACTAAAATGACATTCAAGAAAATTTTAAATAACGATATAATTAAGTAATTAAAACACAACTCTAATGTAAACATTTAAACTTGTAATAAATTTTGTAACAATACAAAACAGCAATTCAAATAAGTGGGTAAATGGATATGAGATATATATTATTAGTCGGTTTTTTAGTCTTTCTTGTAAGTTGTGGGTATACACCTCAAGCGACTGATATAGAGACTGTAACTCGCTTTATTAAGGAAAAAAACCTTACTGACACCGAAGTATGCCTGACAGATAAAACATTTCACTTTCCCGATATAATTGTTGGCACAAAATACAGTGGTGAGGGGTTGTCTCAACTTGATGCATTGGTTTCTGCTGGGTTACTTAGTGAAACCGAAGAAATAATCGGTACACCAAAGAGTGGACCAAAATATGTTTATCATTATAAAGAACACCGCCTTATTGAAAGGAAAACATTTTACCTTACCAACCAAGGCGTAAAATTTTTTCGTACAGGTAAAAACAATGGCCACTTTTGTTATGGGAACCCAGAAAATGTTCAAATAGATGAAGTGACTTCTTTTAAAAATGATCAAGGTGACCTTATCCTAACCGCCACAGTATCATACGATGTTATGCTTAAACCTGATGCAACCTGGGTTTCTAATGCCTGGGTTAAACGGGAATTTCCTCAGGCCTCATGGGGAGTAACAAGGTCAATTGTTCAACAACAATTTATAAAAGATAGTAAGGGTTCAATAAACCCTGTATTACCAGGCATTTTGGATAATCGTTATTGGTAAACTTACTAAATTGAATAAGATTATTACCTCCGTATTGTAGAGACAAGGCATACCTTGTCTCTACAGGAGTAATCAGCGAAGGTTTTATTCTCCTTATAATGCATTCTATGAATCATCTAAAAATAATATCAAAACTGTCACTTGCATGACATAACTTAGTCCTGTTTTTTTCTAAACTATGCCCCATAGAAGGCAATTCATCAATATGGCTTGTCTTTATTTATTTTGAATAAAGTTTGGAGAATAATTATGAGTAAAATAATCGGAATAGATTTAGGAACAACAAATTCTTGTGTTGCCATTATGGAAGGAGGGAGTGCGCACGTTATTGAAAATGCTGAAGGTAGCCGAACCACACCTTCAATTGTGGCTTATGCAGATAATGAAGTTTTGGTCGGACAATCTGCAAAGCGCCAAGCTGTTACCAACCCAAAGAACACGTTATTTGCAATTAAACGCCTTATTGGTCGTCGTTTTGCAGAAGATGCAGTACAAAAAGATATTAAATTAGTGCCTTATAACATTATCAAAGCAGGTAACGGTGATGCTTGGGTAGAAACTAAGGGTAAGCAACTGTCCGCACAGGAAGTATCTGCCCAAATTTTAAGAAAATTAAAAAAAGATGCAGAGGCTTATTTAGGTCAAGAGGTTAAACAAGCAGTTATTACTGTTCCTGCCTATTTTAATGATTCACAACGGCAAGCAACTAAGGATGCTGGTCGCATAGCAGGATTAGATGTTAAACGTATTATTAATGAACCCACAGCTGCTGCATTAGCTTATGGTATGGATAAAAGTGGTCAGGATGACCAAAAAATTGTGGTATATGACTTAGGTGGTGGAACCTTTGATGTATCCATTATTGAAATTGCCGAAGTAGACGGTGAAAAACAGTTTGAGGTTTTAGCCACCAATGGTGATACTTTTTTGGGTGGTGAAGATTTTGATAATCGATTAATGGATTTTTTGGTTGCTGAATTTAAAAAAGAAAGTGGGATTGATTTAAATAATGACCCACTGGCTTTACAACGTTTAAAGGAAGCCGCTGAAAAGGCAAAAATTGAACTGTCTTCTACTCAACAGACTGATATTAATCTACCTTATGTGACAGCTGATAGCTCAGGCCCTAAACACTTAAATATTAAGTTAACCCGAGCTAAACTTGAAGCGTTAGTTGCTAGCTTGATTCAATCCACCTTAAAACCCTGTGAACAGGCATTAACAGATGCAGGTTTATCAAACAGTGATATTAGTGAAGTCATCTTGGTAGGTGGACAAACGCGTATGCCTAAAGTAGCCGATACCGTTAAGCAGTTTTTTGGCAGAGAACCGCGTAAGGATGTGAATCCTGATGAAGCCGTCGCCATAGGTGCAGCAATTCAGGCGGCAGTTTTAACCGGTGATGTTAATGATGTGTTGTTATTAGATGTGACTCCATTGTCACTGGGTATTGAAACAATGGGTGGTGTGACAACGAAGTTAATTGAGAAAAACACCACGATTCCTACTAAGGCATCAGAAATGTTTTCTACAGCAGAGGATGGCCAGACTGAAGTAACTGTACATGTATTACAAGGTGAACGTGAACTTGCGGCAGACAATAAATCGTTAGGGAGGTTTAACCTTACCGATATTCCATCTGCACCACGAGGAACACCCCAAATTGAGGTGCAACTGGATATTGATGCCAATGGTATTTTGAATGTGACGGCTAAAGATAAAGCGACAGGTAAATCTCAATCTATTGAGATTAAGGCTTCTAGCGGTTTATCTGAAGATGAGATTCAACGTATGGTAAAAGATGCAGAAGAACATTCAGAAGATGATCGCAAAATGCATAAATTGGTTCAAGCTCGCAATATGGCCGACCAGCTAATACATTTAACGGAGGTCTCGTTAAAAGATTCTGCTAATAAAGTACCTGATACGGATAAACAAGAAGTTGAGTCAGCTATTGAAGCCTTACAAACTGCAATTAAAGGTGTTGATAAAGCAGAAATTGAACACTGTCATAAAACTTTGCAAGACGCTTCTACAAAAATGATGCAAGCAGTAACTGAGTCATCATCACAACAGGAAGCGGGTGATACGAGTTCGTCAAATAATAACGATGATGTAGTCGATGCTGAATTTGAGGAGGTCAATGAGCAGAAATAAGCTTTTGTAACACTATCAATATCACGGGGCTTAAGCTCCGTGATTTGAAGTTGTTCGTTATTCAAATTCCGTAAACGGTAGCAGGTAGCTTAACTCATCGGGTAGTTTTGAGATCGGGTTACCCGTTAATCCAAGCGACTTTAATTGGATTAAATTTACAAAGGATAAGGGTAATCTCTCAATTTGATTATCTGATAGCATAAGCTGTTCTAATCGATTTAAATTACCCATAGATTCAGGCAGTTCAGTAAGCTGATTTTGCCATAAAGATAAATCAGTTAATTGACTCAAATTACCAATAAATGTTGGAATCTCGGTGAGTTTATTGCAACCTAACGACAATTCAGTTAATTGCCCTAAATTACCAACAAACTCCGGAACCTCAGTCAGTTGGTTCCAAGCTAAATATAATTCCTTTAATTGAGTTAAAGAAGCAAGCACAGAGGGAATTACTTCAAATTTATTTTTCCATAAGGATAATACGGATAACTGCTGTAAATAAGCTATTGAGGCTGGCAATGTTTTAAGTTGATTCCTACCTAATAGCAATTCAGTTAAACCAGTCAACTGACTAATGACTTCGGGTACTTCTGTAAACTGATTACCCACCAAATACAGTTCTTTTAATTGATCTAAATTTGCAATAGATTCTGGAAGTTTCGTAAGCTGATTATTATTTAGATTTAGAAAAGTAAGTTGTTTTAAATAAGCAATAGATTCGGGTATTTGTGTAAGTTTACATCCGATTAAAGATAACTCTGTTAGAGCTAGTAGTTGATCTTTATCACGCGGAAGCAAAGAATGAGGAATAGCATTTATATCTGCCCAGATAATAAGTTCTTTATACCCGTCATTGTTATTAGCTATAGGCTCAGACATTTAAACCTCCTTTATTGATTATCAATTCTACTGTAGTCTGAAGGCATCCAGCTAAATGTCAAGCAAGCTAAACTGTCACTTTCTTCATTCCTGTCGATATTATCTTAGCTACCCAACTTTTTGCCTTATTTTGTCACCTAAATGACAGAATGAAATATTCCTTTTGTATATTCTATAACCGTTAGCACAGTTAAATTTTTATTTATAACAACAGGAGAATAATTATGATATCAAATATGTTACGGTTCCCATTTTCCATGTTAGATAACGATATGGAAAGTTTATTTTACCCTGAGAGGTATGTAGGGCAAACACAATCAGTTTATCCACCAATCAATATCAGCACTACAGATAAAAGTGTTGATGTGTATCTGTTTATTGCAGGTATGAACCCTGATGACATTGAGTTAATTATTGAAAAAAATATGCTAAGTGTATCGGGTACGCGACAACTACCTGATACAACAGATAATGTTAAAGGTAGTTATCGTCAAGAGCGTTTTGAAGGCTCTTTTAAACGCGTAGTAACCTTGCCTGAAACGGTAGATACAGAATCAACTCAAGCTGTTTATAAGGACGGAATATTACATATTTCAATTGCCAAACATGCTGAAATACAACCTCGTCAAGTTAAAATTTCAACTCAATAATGGAGGGTCTTAAAATGAATACAGAAAACAAAAAGGTCGCAACTCAACAAAACAATGCAGATGTCGTATCTTTATCACCTGCTACAGATATTTATGAGTCAAAAGAAGGCGTGGTTCTTTGCTTAGATTTGCCAGGGGTAAGTAAAAACACACTGGATATTGATGTTGACCATAATATTTTAACGATTAAAGGCAAAATTAATTTAACAATAACTGAAGATATGCACCCAACCTATATAGATATTCATGCTGATATTTTTGAAAGGCGATTTACCTTAGGTGAAGAGCTTGATAATAGTAAAATAGAAGCAACATTAGACCAAGGAGCTTTAAAACTAACTATTCCAAGATTAGAAAAGCACCAGCCTAAAAAGATTTCTATTCAGCTTGCTTAATTAGGAGACCAAAAATGTTTAACATAAATAATTTGAGCAATAGCCTGTCCAATACCTGGGAAACAGTTAGCCACGGGTGGAACCACTTAATTAATAATGCCAGTAGTGCGTTAACCCATTTTATTTCCAGCGAAGATAAGGAGACGGCGAATAATGTTCCCTCCTCAAGCCCTAGATGGGGGTTGATTAGTGCTGATTTATACGATAATGCAGATAAAGTCATCGTAAAAATAGAAGCACCTGGTTTGGATAATGATGACTTTGATATTAATATTGTTGATAATATATTGACAGTAAGTGGTGAAAAACAATTTGAACATGAAACCTCTAAAGGCGAATATCGTATTTTAGAATGTGCCTATGGTCGGTTTAGTCGCTCAATTCCACTGGAGTATGAAGTTGATGCTAATACGGCAAAAGCCAGTTATGATAGAGGTATACTAAAGATCGAGTTAGCAAAAAAGCCTCATCAGCGTAGACGTAAAATTGAAATTCAATAACAAAGTGAAGGGACTGACTGGGACTGTGAGCTATTTGGTCTCAGTCAGTATTTTTTTGGGTGGTCAGTTACTTTATTAAGAGAGATTTAATGGAATATAAAGATTATTATAAAATCATGGGGATTGCCAAAGATGCTCCTCAAAATGAGATAAAACGTGCTTACCGTAAACTCGCACGTAAATACCACCCGGATGTCAGTAAAGAAAAAGATGCAGAAGAACGTTTTAAAGAACTGGGCGAAGCTTATGAAGTATTAAAAGATCCAGAAAAACGCACAGCTTACGACCAACTGGGTAGCAACTGGAAAGCGGGACAACAAGGGTTTCAGCCACCACCCGATTGGGATGCTGGTTTTGAATTTCATGGTGATAGTTTTACAGGAGGAGCGAGGTCTGCTGGGTTTAGTGATTTTTTTGAAAGTTTGTTTGGCCAGGCTGGTGGAGGTTTTCAAACCCATTCAGCAGGAACAGGTCATTATCAAGCTCGCGGTCAAGACAGCCATGCCAAAGTATTTATTGACCTGGAAGATGCTTATCACGGTGCCTCAAGAGGCTTAACATTACGTAGCACCGTAATTGATGCTAATGGCCACCCCCAACTACAACCACGTACATTAAATGTCAAAATTCCTAAAGGGGTTAAAGCTGGACAAAACATCCGATTAAAAGGCCAAGGAAGTCCTGGTCTGGGGGGAGGACAAGCTGGAGATTTATACCTGGAAATAGAATTTAATCCACATTCTATTTATAAGGTTGATGGTGCTGACGTTTCATTAGAGCTTCCTATTGCACCCTGGGAAGCTGCTTTAGGTGGTAAAATTAAAGTACCGACTCCCAGTGGAATAATAGATCTAAAAATACCCGAAGCTATTTCCAGTGGTAAAAAAATGCGCCTTAAAGGGCGTGGGATTCCTGCAAAAATACCAGGTGATTTTTTTGTCACATTAACGGTTGTTTTCCCTGAGCATTTAACTGAAAAGGAAAAATCCTTGTACCAGGAATTACAACAGGCAAACAAAAATTTTAATCCACGTACAAAACTGGGGTTGGGGGAATAGTCATGCAAAATGGAATGATTAAAACAGAGATAGGTATTATTGTTGAAGAAAGTGACAAACTTTCACTGCTTACACTTTGTCGATACTGCTCATTACCGGCTGAGAGTGTTATTAAAATGGTTGACCAGGGTATGATTGATCCTATTGATCCGGCAAGTAGTTATTCACAGTGGCAATTTACCAGTAGTAGTTTAATCCGTGTACAAAAGGCTCTACGCCTACAAAGAGATTTAGGCATTAACCTGGCAGGTGCAATATTGGCTCTTGAACTACTAGATGAAATAAAGCATCTGCGCCAACAAGTTACTTATTTACAACGATAGAATAAGCTCAAACTTTCCTTTCTTTCGGATGCAAGGCTTAACCTAGGAGGCTGTCCGAGAATAGAAACCGTCGCGAGGGAAAGCCCTTTTGAGTCAGTTTTTTCGTTCATTTGAGGCGAATAGTTGCGCTATTTAACGAAAA
>VAPK010649799.1_pt1 | contig 10237 bp, 7 predicted proteins | sample 3395031 | NCBI WGS metagenome assembly VAPK01 (sample SAMN08290443, study PRJNA428436) | hydrothermal vent metagenome | isolation source: Deep-sea hydrothermal vent chimney 1 | place: Pacific Ocean: Juan De Fuca Ridge
CGACCTTTGGTATGGAGACAGTCTTGGTTGAGGATGACTGTGGCCCGGCCATCACCATTGTGCGCGAAGCGTTCGGACTGTGATCCTGGGGGCGGCAATCAGCGAAGCCGAAAGCAATGGGGTTAGCAACAACGCCGATTGGGCCGACTGGATTGACCGGGGCAAGGCGCCCGACGCCGAAACCGGGAACGGCTCGGACCTCAACACACTGGAAGACCTCGGCTTACTGAAGACCCTAGGTGTTAGCGAACTAATGGTGACACTGGAGTGGGCCCGACTCGAACCCGCCCCTGGCACGTATGACCAGGCCCAGATCCTGCACTATCAACTCCTGCTGGATCAGATTCGAGAACACGGAATCGAACCGTGGGTTTGTTTGATCGATGGGACCATGCCCGGATGGTTCGCCGTTGACGACGGAGGCTTTGACGACACCCGGTCCCGGACCAAGACCTGGCCCCGCCATGTCGACTGGATCGGTGAGACGTTTCATTCCCAGGTCAGTGGCTGGGTTGTTCAGCGAGAACCAATCCGTCGAGCGGTGCGATCTCATCTGTTAGGGACCGCGCCACCAGGCAAACGTTCTGCTGCTGACACTGGCACCGCCGTTGCTAACGCGCTCTTGGCCGAGAATGAGGCATGGCGGATACTGCAAGGCTCCGCTCCGGTTGCGCTGTTCCATACCCTCCAGTCATTCCACCCCGAACCAGACAATGTGAAAGCCAAACCAGAAGCGGCTTGGGTGGACACGCTGCTCAACCAGACCTTGCGCCATGCACTAACCGACGGTGTCATCGACATTCCTGATGGGCCACGCCACCAGGCCGATTCGTTCCGCGACGCTTTCGACCGTCTGATTTTCCAGGTTCGCCCCCCAATCCAGATCGACGGGGACGGAGGCTGGAGCCTGCTGCAAGCTCCCCTCATCGAAGTTCACGCCGAGGCAATCTCCCGCGCACTCGAACTTGCTGGCGAACGAGACAGCATCATCGCTGGCGACCTGGCCTTGCTGGGTTCAACCGAATTCGGCTCGAGCGAACCACGACGGGCCGACGGCCTCGGCGAGATGCTGGAACTCACCCAGTCGGTCGGCGCTAGTGGTTGGTGGCAGGCCAGTCCTATTGATGGCTGGCATTGGGAACATGGCTTTGGAGTCAACCCTGGCCTCGCCAACCAGAATCGTGAACTTCGCCCAGCGGCGGAGGTTCTGACTGGTTTTGCTCCATGAGTTGGATCCGACTCAAGAACATCACCATGAGCTATGACTCACGAATGGTCTTTCGAGAGGTTGACTTCAAGCTCAGCAAGGGCGATCGGGTGGCCCTCATTGGGGCCAACGGCACCGGCAAGACAACCCTGCTCAAACTGATCCTGGATCAGGAGCAACCAGACAGCGGCCAGGTCGACATCACCGACGATGTTCGCATCGGCTACTTCTCCCAGTTCTCCGAACTGAGCGGAGCGCTCAGCGTGTTGGAAGTCTTAGATGCCCTCTTTGTCGAGGTTCACGAGACCGAGCAACAGCTGGCCCAGATCGCCGAGGACCTCACCGGAGCTGAGGGCGACGACATGATGACGTTGCTGAATGACCAGGCAACCCTGTTCGAAACCATGGAACGCATCGACGGCTGGGGTTATGAGAACCAGATCGACACGGTGTTGAGTCGGCTCGGGTTCAGTGACGAGCATCGTCTTCTGCCAATCGACCAACTTTCCGGCGGCTGGCGCAACCGGGCCGCCCTGGCCAAAATCCTGTTGGAATCTCCCGACGTCTTGCTCATGGATGAGCCAACCAACTTCCTCGATGTTGAAGGATTGGCCTGGCTCGAATCCTGGTTCCAGAGCTTTCATGGTGCACTGCTTCTTGTCTCCCATGATCGAGACTTCCTCGATGCCGTTGCCACCAAGATCATCGAGGTCGAAAACCATCAGCTCCAGGTCTATGAGGGCAACTACAGCGACTATGTGCCCAAGAAACACTTCCGGTTCAAGACACTGGAACGGCAATTCGTCCACGAGCAAGAGATGCTGGCCTATGAATCTGAAGCCATCAAGGGACGCCAAGAGTCCAGGCGCAACAACAAATCACTGAACCGCAAGCTAGCAAACATCAAGAAAAGCAAAACCCGAGGACCAGTCGACCAGATCGTCACCGACATCTACAGCCAGCTCCAGATCAGCAAGGAATTGTGCGAAGTAACCGGTCTCACGAAGAGCTACGCCGGCCAGGACCTCTTCCAGGATCTGTCGTTTGATCTGCGAAGTCGCCAACGTCTGGCCGTGATTGGACCCAATGGTTGTGGCAAGTCAACCCTGTTGGGAATCATGGCCGGAACAACCGAGCAAGACTCAGGCACTGTGGCATGGCGTAAGGGGGCAACCCACGTTTCCTACAACCAGATCCTGGAAGAACTGGACCTGGACGACACCGTCAGCCACGCCGTCAACTCCGCGTCCGAAAGCCTGGCCTTCGCCGCCACCAAGAAGTCGGTTGGCCGATTCCTCAGCCTATTTCAGTTCTCCGAAATGGACCTGAAGCAACGCATTGGCAATTTGTCCGGCGGCCAGCGGGCCCGGGTGGCACTGGTGATGTGTTTGTTGTCTGGGGCATCGGTGATCCTGCTGGATGAGCCGACCAACCATCTGGACATTGCCAGCGCCCAGGTCATGGAGCGGGCCTTGATGCACTTCCCCGGCTCAGTCATCGTGGTCAGTCACGATCGCTTCTTCATCGACAAGGTTTCCACCGGCATCTTGACATTCAATGGCCAGGGGCAGGTGTCAACGGCCTAAGGGCTCGTTCACTAGTCCGAGCTTTCGCCAATGGAATAAGGTTGTTCCGATAGCTTCGTTTCCATGCAGACCGTCCTGGGCGAGATCAACACCATCCTGTTCGACAAGGACGGCACACTGCTGGACTTTCACGCCACCTGGGACCATGTCTTGGGAGCTGCTTTGCGTGATGCGACCGGGGGTGACCTGCAACAACTGGCTGGCGCTGCCAACGCCGTCGGCTTCGACCTGTCCAACAACACCATCCTCCCCAACGCGCCCTTTGTCGCTGAGTCCAACCACGAATTGGGCGAACGCCTCCGACCCTTTGTCGATCTCGATGGATTCAACCAAGCGATGCGCCACTTCGCCAAAGAGACCGCGGTACCCACGTCGGGAATGACAGGCTTGCTGCAGCAACTCTCCGAGGCAGCAATACGGCTAGCGGTCGTTACCAATGACTCCGAGACCCAAGCCAGACACCAGATCCAGCAGCTCGGTTGGGCCGACTATTTTGACGTGGTCGTTGGATACGACTCGGGCTATGGGGCCAAACCCGATGCTGGCCCGGTCATGGGTGCGATCGCCCTGCTTTGCTCCGATCCTGCAACCAGTCTGATGGTTGGCGACACCATGCACGACCTGCGGTCCGGTCTGCACGCTGGAGTACTCACGGGCTATGTCGGTGCGGAACCTGAGCTCGTAAGCCTGGCGGACATAGCGGGCCCATCAATCGTCGTACTGTTCGCGTCCCTGCTGGCGCCTGGCTAGGTACAAACATTGTGCAGTTGGCGACCCAACACCGGGTCGCCAACTGCACAAACCTCTTCAGGCCGCGACGAGATCTAACGCCTCATGAGCGAGAGCGGTAGCTGGCCCTGCCTCCACTGGCGTCCTTGTTCAGTCGCTTCAACAGATGTAAGCCCTCAAGAATGAGTTCCAGCGCGGAGGCCTTTTCGCCCGCCGGTGCCTTCGACCCGGCCAAATTCGCAACCGGTTTCTGTAAAGCAGGCAGGGTCTTCAGAACCTTGGAGTAGTCAGCAGTTGACATGTCATAGCCGGTGCTCACTGTTACCTGGGCCTGCGGTTGCCCTATCTGCTGATTTTCAGGGCCACCGTCTGCCCCCGAGACTCCTGAGTCACCATCCCCCGGCTCCTCGGATCCAAAGGCGTCGATGACTGCTTTCACACTCTCCATCGGGACCAGATGCTTGAAGGTGGTGAGAATCGCTGACCGCATCAGATGGTCGATAACTTCGGCATCGCGGCCTTCCTCCAGAGCATCAACCTCGATCTTGCCCGCGGTCGAAGCGATGAGCGCATCCAGGTCACAGACACGCGGGACAATCTCAGAGTCGCCGTTCGTTAGACAGCGACGGGTAGCAGCTGCAGCCAGGGTCTCCAGGTTGGAGATCGTCAAGCGAACAGAAACCCCCGACAGCTGATTCACATGGGAAGACGCGCGAGCGGCGTGAGTTATTGAGGCGATGATCTCCTTCATGAATGACGGGATCATCACATCATCAGGGATGACAGCCTCTTGATCAGCAATGGCCATCTCGGACTCAATGTCCAGCGGATAATGGGTGCGAATCTGGGCACCAAAACGATCCTTTAGCGGCGTAATCATGCGGCCACGATTGGTGTAATCCTCCGGGTTAGCCGTGGCCACCAACAACACATCAATGGGGAGCCGGACCTTGTAGCCACGAATCTGGACGTCTCGTTCTTCCAACACGTTCAACAACCCGACCTGGATCCGCTCAGCCAAGTCCGGCAACTCATTGATAGCGAACACCCCCCGATTGGTGCGGGGCACCAGTCCGTAGTGAAGGGTCAACTCATCCGACAGATAGCGTCCCTCAGCCACCTTGATTGGGTCAACCTCGCCGATCAGATCGGCAATGGAGGTATCTGGGGTGGCCAACTTCTCACCGAAACGCTCATCCCGGTGAACCCAATCAACGTCTGTCTCATCACCCTTCTCGGCCACCAAATCTCGGGCGTAGCGTGAGCCAGGGTTGAACGGGTCGTCATTGATTTCTGAGCCCCGCACGATTGGCATCCACTCATCCAACAATCCGGTGAGCGAGCGGATGATCCTGGTCTTGGCCTGTCCCCGCTCACCAAGCAGCACGATGTCATGTCCGGCTAACAAGGCGTGCTCCAGCTGCGGAAGGACTGTCTCGGAATACCCCTTCACCTCCGGAAAAAGCTCAGTTCCGGCTCGCAGATGTTCAACAACATTGGCCCGTAGCTCATCCTTGATCGAGCGGGAGACCCAGCCCGAGGCGCGCAACTCTCCAATCGTTGATGGCAGGTCCATGGGCCGGGATGGGGGCGACGCTGATTGAGGTGTCATAAATCCGACACTAGTCGTCCCGAGTAACCGAGTAACATTGGTCCTTGTGGATCTCTCGGGGGAGTGGCAGGCAACACCGATCAACCCCGAGTTGACGCGCACTGGTGCTGACCCCGACCTAGACGACTCAGCATGGGAACGGGTTCCGGTACCCGGCCATTGGGCTCAGAACGAAGCGTTCGCCGACGAAGAGGGGCCCCTGCTTTACCGCTATCACTTCGAACACCCCCGCCCCGATTGGGGCAAAAGACTCTGGCTGAAGTTCGACGGGGTCACCGCCCAGTCCGACGTCTGGCTCGATGGTGGCTACGTCGGTGACACTCGCGGCTACTTCGTGCCCCACCAATTTGACGTCTCCGACGCCTTCGATGACACGACCGAACATGTTCTGTCCGTCGAGGTAGCCGCACCGCCTCCCGGTTCCAGCCGTTCCAAGCGTTCCATCACTGGTTCCCTGCAACAGGGACCACTGGCCCCACCGGGCTCACCAGGCGGAATCTGGAAGCCGGTGACCATCACCGAAACCGGCACAACCGCCATCTTGCATTCGCGCTTGCTCTGCACCCGAGCAAGCGCGGAAACCGGCGAGCTTCTTATCCGTCTGGTCCTGGATACCGCCCATGCCGGTGATCTTCGTGTTCACACCTCGGTGACCGGGCCGTTCGGCCAGGCAGTCGCCGGCGGATCAGAGAACCACACCATGGCCAACGGTGAGAACCGGCTGGAGTGGACAGTTGAGATTGACAAGCCGCAACTCTGGTGGCCAGCTCAACTGGGTGAGCAGCCAATGTATGAGGTTGCGGTTGCCGTCTGCCCAGTCACCGAGGATGGGACTGAAGGGCCAGTGTCGGATCGTGTGCACTGGCGCACTGGAATCCGGACCGTCAGCGTCAACGACTTCACCTGGCGAATCAACGGGAAGCGCATCTTCATCAAGGGCATCAGTGTTGGACCCCAAAGCCGGTTCCTGTCCTCCCTGACGAATGAGCAGATCCGTGATGACATCGTTTCGGCCAAAGGGGCAGGCCTCAATCTTCTCCGAGTCCAAGGACACATTGCTCCCACCGAGTTCTACCGCCAGGCGGACGAATTAGGCATGCTGGTGTGGCAAGACCTCCCCCTGATGGGCGGCTACGCCACCACCACTCGCACTGCTGCCTTAGAACTTGCCCGAGAAGTCGTCGACCTGATCGGCCATCATCCATCAATCTCTGTGTGGTGTGCCCACGATAACCCCAACGGCTCACCCGTACCCGAACCTGGGTCAGCGAGCGAGCCGACCAAGTCGCTTGGACGAAGGCTTGGTCGTCACCTGTTGCCCAGCTGGAATCGATCGGTTCTCGACCCTTACTTGCGACGCGAACTCCGAGGGGCGGACAAAACTCGATCAGTCATCGCCCGGTCGGGCAGTCTGCCGACCATTGCCAACGTCACCAGCTCCGATGCTCATCTCTGGCTCGGCTGGCATGCTGGCAACTATGAGGACCTGGCTGAGGTCATCCGGCAGTGGCCACGCCTTGGACTCTTCCTCGGAGGGTTCGGCTCCCAGTCTGTTTCCGTTGCCGAGTGGGATGAGGACGCTCCAGAGTGGGAAACCGCCATGGTTGGAGCATTTGAGCGCTATCTACCGCGGCAGGCCTACGCCAACGGCTCGTCATGGGCCATGGCATCACGGGCCTATCAGGCCGACCTCGTTCGCTCCCAAATTGAAACCGTCCGCCGACTCAAGTACCGGCCAACCGGCGGCTTCTGCCTGATGGCTCTGGCCGATGCTGAACCAAGTGGAGGATTTGGAGTCCTCGACCACGACCGCCACCCAAAACCGGCCTATGAAGCACTAACCGATGCCTGCGGCTCGGTGGTCATCATCGGCGACACTCCGCCAACCATGACCGTGCCCGGTGAGGCGATCTCGCTACTGGTCCATGTTGTTAGCGATCTCCCAGACCGACTAGAAGATGTCAAGGTCACCGCAACCGCATCAGCCCAAGAATGGAACGAGTCTCACACCTGGACGGGAGATCTTGCACCGGACACGTGTGCCCATGTCGGCACGCTGAAGTTCATTGTTCCCGAAGTCAACGGACCCCTCATTATCGACCTCGCGCTTGAAGCGGGAGATCGGGCAGCGACCAACCGGTACCAGACCATCGTTATCCCACCTTCCGAAGCAATTTCGCGAACCGCCATCAATCGATAGCGGACAGTCACCCGGTTCATCCCCATTCCTAGGGGGACCAAAGACCTTTTGGTGAACAAGTTGGGTTAGTTGGCTCGTCGTCCGCTAGTTTTCCTTGTCGCGTCTTGCGCGCGAAATAAGTGGCCCGCTTCACACATGACCTTCGGAGGTCCACGGTGTTATCGCCGACTACCACTCCCCAGAACTCAGGGGAAAAGCCAATGCGGGAGAAACCCCGTGACCTACCCTTCCCCCTCAATATCTACCAGAGCGCCATTGGCAAAAAGTGGGTGATGGCGCTAAGCGGACTCATGCTGGTTGGCTTCGTCTTTGCCCACATGATTGGCAATCTGAAGATCTATCTGGGTCAGGTCGAGCACAACGGAGTCTTGGACTACGACACCGACCACTACGCCGAGACCTTGCGGAACCTGCTTGTGCCCATCTTCCCCGAAAACGTTGTTCTTTGGGGGATGCGCCTGGGTTTGCTTGCCGCTCTCTTGCTTCACGTCCACTCGGCCTACACCCTGTCAATGCTGAGTCGAAAGTCGGACAATGCCTACGTGGGCAAGCGTGACTTCCTCGCTGCCAACTGGGCATCTCGTTCCATGCGTCTCACCGGACCAATTGTGGCCCTCTACATCGTCATCCACCTGGCCGATCTAACTCTCGGCTTTGGCATCGCAACCGGCGAATTTGAGCATGGCCAGGTATATGAAAACGTGGTGCATTCGCTTGGGCGTCCAATCGTGGCCATTGGTTACATCATCGCCAATATTGCCGTCGCCGTGCACATCTATCACGGCATGTGGTCAGCCTTCCAGAGCCTGGGTATCAACAACCCGGCCTACAACACACTCCGGCGAACCGCAGCCCAGGTCATCTCCGGTCTGATCTTGATCGGTAATGTCAGCTTCCCCATCGCCGTCCTCACCGACATCGTCAGCATCTAGGAGCCCAGCATCATGATCCTCGACTCCAAGGTCCCAGCCGGACCAATTCAAGACGCGTGGGACAACCACCGCTTCAATATCAAGCTCGTCAACCCGTCCAACAAGCGCCGCTTCAAGATCATTGTCGTCGGCACCGGCCTGGCCGGTGCGTCAGCCTCAGCCACCTTGGCCGAGCTTGGCTATGAGGTTCACGCCTTCACCTACCACGACTCACCCCGCCGGGCACACTCCATTGCCGCCCAGGGTGGAATCAATGCAGCCAAGAACTCTCGCAATGACGGCGACTCGGTCTTCCGCTTATTCTATGACACGGTCAAGGGCGGCGACTACCGCTCCCGAGAAGCCAACGTCTACCGACTAGCCCAGGTTTCCAACAACATCATCGACCAGATGACCGCCCAAGGTGTGCCATTCGCACGCGAATACGGAGGGCTCATGGCCAACCGTTCCTTCGGTGGAGCCCAGGTCAGCCGTACCTTCTATGCCCGAGGCCAAACCGGCCAGCAACTCCTGCTTGGTGCCTACCAGCAGATGATGGCTCAGGTGAATCTGGGCAAGGTCAAGCTCCACACCGACCAGGAGATGCTCGAGGTTGTGCTCAAGGATGGCGAGGCCGCTGGCATTGTCACCCGCGACCTCACCAATGGCCAGGTTCGCAGCCACTCAGCCCACGCCGTGGTTCTGGCAACCGGTGGCTACGGCAATGTGTTCTACCTCAGCACCAACGCCATGGCCTGCAACACAACGGCCATCTGGCGGGCCCATCGCAAGGGTGCTCTGTTCGCTAACCCGTGCTACACCCAGATCCACCCAACCTGTATTCCTCAGGCCGACGAATTCCAGTCCAAGCTGACCCTGATGTCAGAATCGCTCCGAAACGACGGCCGAATCTGGGTTCCCCGCAGCACCACCGAGACTCGTCGAGCACGCGACATTCCCGAAGCCGAGCGCTACTACTACCTGGAAGAAAAGTATCCGGCCTTCGGCAACCTCGTCCCACGTGACGTCGCCTCCCGAAACGCCAAGACAGTGGTCGACGCTGGCCAAGGTGTTGGCCCACTGAAGAACGGTGTCTACCTGGACTTCGCAACCGCCATTGGCCGTGACGGTCGTGACGCCATCGAAGAACGCTACGGCAACCTCTTCGAAATGTATGAGCGCATCACCGGCGAGGATCCCTACACCACTCCAATGCGGATTTATCCGGCCAGCCACTACACCATGGGCGGCCTGTGGGTTGACTACAACCTGCAGACCACCATCCCCAGCCTGTACGCCGCGGGTGAAGCCAATTTCTCTGACCATGGCGCTAACCGACTTGGCGCCTCCGCTCTTATGCAGGGACTGGCAGACGGCTACTTCGTGCTGCCATACACCATTGGTGATTCCCTCTCGGCCAAGCTCGGGACCGAGCCTTTGGCCACCGATGACCCAGTCTTCAAGGAAGCGGAGAAGGACGTCAATGATCGGACCAAACGCTTCCTCAATATCGGCGGAACCAAGTCCCCGGACTACTACCACCGAGAGCTGGGCAAGATCGTGTGGGAACACATTGGTATGGGCCGCAACGAGGCTGGACTGACCCAAGCAATCTCGGAGATCAAAGCCATCCGGGAAGCCTTCTGGAAGGATGTCAAGGTTCTTGGCAACGGCGACTCACTCAACTCTTCGTTGGAGAAGGTCGGCCGAGTGGCCGACTTCATGGAACTGGGCGAACTCATGGCCCGGGACGCCTTGGACCGCAGCGAATCTTGCGGTGGGCACTTCCGAGAAGAGTCACAAACCGATGAAGGCGAGGCACTACGCAACGATGATGACTTCAAGCATGTCTCAGCCTGGGAGTGGCAGGGTGATGCCGACACCCCACAGATCAAGCACAAAGAAGAGCTGGAGTTTGAGTACGTCAAGCTTTCCCAGCGGTCCTACAAGTAGTCAGACAGGAGATTCACGATGAGTACTGAACTAAACCTC
>VAPK011123844.1_pt1 | contig 10235 bp, 11 predicted proteins | sample 3395031 | NCBI WGS metagenome assembly VAPK01 (sample SAMN08290443, study PRJNA428436) | hydrothermal vent metagenome | isolation source: Deep-sea hydrothermal vent chimney 1 | place: Pacific Ocean: Juan De Fuca Ridge
AATGATGTTTTTAATTCTAAATGGTTTTCTACACAGTCATTTGAAGCAAATACAAATACACTTAGAAGAGTACGATTTGATCAACGCTTTAACTTATCATTTACATATCGATTTAAACAGAAAAGAAGAAGTAGCAGAGATCGTGGTAATGATGTCAATAAAGATGCATTGGAAGACAAACAAGATGAGAAATTATAATTAAGTTATAGGTATTAAAAAAGGGTTAGCAAATGCTAACCCTTTTTGTTTTATATTGTATAAGATAATTACTTTTTTAACTTTTTAGCTTCTCTTCTTAATTTCCTTCCTTCCATAAAAGAACCAAATAACCAATAAGGTACAACAAAAGTTAATAAAAATATTAACATCCAAAATCCCATCGTGAAAACCGTTAAAAAAATAAGAAATCCTATAAACTGTTCAAATTCCATAATTTGGTAATTAAATTTCTTCAAAAATACTATATTTTTTTTAACTAGATAATACAAGTTTTATTTTTTTTACCTTAATTTAGTAACAATATTAAACCATTATCCTTTTTTGTAGTCATAGTGTAAAGCAAGATAATTTTATTTAGATGATACTAAGAAAACATTGGCATATAATTATAGTACTATTATTAATTTTTAATAGTACATCTTTAGTTGCTCAAAACACTGAGCCATCAGAAAAAGCGCTTAAGCATCTAACAAAAGAACAAAAAACAATGTTAGCTGAGCAACAAGTAATGATTGATAAAGCTAAGGTTACTTTTAAAAACAACTTAACAATTGAGCAAAAAAGAATATTACACGATAAAACCCTAGCTCGCAGTGAAAGATCAAAATTATTAAAAGCATCACTTACAAAAAAACAACGCTCATTAATAGATGTCAATAAAGGATTACTTCGTTCAAAACAACTAAAATTTAAACGAACTTTAACAAAAAGGCAAGTTGTAAGGTTACGAAGGTTTATAAAAAGTAGGGATATACATGATAGAAAACGATTAAGAAGAAGATTGAGAAGATTAATTAGAGATAATCTTGATTCTAGATAATTAATTATAAAATATAAGCGTTTGAAAAGAATAGTATTACTTACACTCTTTACATTATTTATAAGTTCCAACCTCTTTGCTCAAGAAGATAAAGAGGTTGATGGTATTATTGAAGAATTGTTATTTTCTGACAGTGAAACCTTGTTAGATTATATTGAACAACTCAATAAATATCAAGTAATATATACTTCTGTTGGGTTTAATAATAAAACCTATTTTTTAGGTCGCGATTTAGGCCTTAATCAAAACAGTTTAACGGCCCAACTATTTTATGAACACTCTAATGGAATCTTTTTTGGTATTTCAGGTGCTTTGTATAGTGAGTTTGATCCGAAATGGGATTTTACAACCTTAACAGGAGGTTATGGAAATCACTTTGGTAAACATAAAAATTTCAGTTACCAACTGAGTTATAATAGATATATCTTTTCAGATACTAATTCAAGTGATTTTGAAAATAGTCTTGACGGAAACTTAAGTGCAGAAACTAAAGACAGTTCATTTGGTGTCTCTGCTGATATAGCTTACTTTTTCGGAAAAAAACAAGGATTTCAAAATAGTTTTGATGTATATGGTGAAATTGATCTATTTAAATTAAGTGATAAAGCTACTGTTACTTTTAATCCGCTACTCACTTTTCAATTCGGTAGTGAAAATATAGATACTTCAAGAATTGATGATCTAGGTATTGATACCCCATTTCTAGATAGAGTTGTTGCATCATTTGAAAAATATGATCTCCGTAATATTCAATTACAGTTACCTTTAACTTTAGACGTAAATAATTTTCAAATTGAAGCAGGTTATAATTTTAACTTCCCAAATGCATTAGAATTTGAAAGGAATCTAGGCAATTCTTCTTTTTTTAATATAAGATTGAGTTATTTAATTGATTTATAATACCTTAACAGTCTATTTGTACTGTATCTAAACAATCGTTTTTATAGGTGTTTTAACTTTTTTTTAACTGAATATCGTTTAAACCTTTATACTTTTCGGGTGTCTTATTTTTTAATAAAACGGCATAACTCTAAATTAAAATTTATGAAAAATTATAAAATATTAGTACCTATAGTACTACTATTTCTATCTTCTCAAATTATAACTTCACAAAAGCACAGTAAAAACTCACAGAGTAACAATAGAAACTCTAATTCAGTAGAGTCCGTAGAAAAACAAATGGTCAAAATTCAAGAAAAATTGGATTTAGATGGTTTACAAGCGGTTTTAGTAGAAAGGATATTACAAAAATATGCTACAAAAAAAAAGGAGCTAAGAAATCAATCAGATTCCGGCGATGTAATGAGAGCTAAAATGAGAGATCTGAACCTCAAAAGAAATAATGAGCTATCTGAACTATTAACTGAAGAACAATTAGTTTTACTCAATAAAATATTTAAGGAGGAAAGAGGTCAAAAAAAACCTCAATCTCAAAAAGGAAAGGGTAAAGGATCTGGTTCTGGAAAAAGAATGGGTAAAGGATCAAGAAACTTTTAAGCAAACAGTCTGTTAATTATATTATGAAAAAATTAATTCTGTCACTATTTTTATTCAGTGTTATATTTACTATTGAAGCGCAACGTCCAACAACTTTGCAAACATTTCAAATCTCAGGTAAGGTAATAGATAAGGAAACTGGGCAACCGTTAGAGTATGCTACCATCATTTTAACGTCTCTAAGAAGCAAAAAAGTTTCCGGTGGACTTACAGATGCCAAAGGTGAGTTTGATATTGAAGTCAATAGAGGTATGTATAACATATCTATTGAATTTATTTCTTTTAAAACCCATCATATCCCTAATAAAAGAATAACTGAAAATATCAATTTCGGTACTATTGCATTAGCAGTTGACAGTGAAAATTTGGACGAAATAGAAATTATTGCCGAAAAAACTACTGTTGAAATCAGGTTAGATAAAAAAATATATAATGTTGGTAAAGACTTAACTGTTAGAGGCGGTACAGTAAGTGATGTATTAGATAATGTCCCTTCTGTTTCTGTTGATGTTGAAGGAAATGTTGCTTTACGTGGAAATGAAAATGTTAGAATTCTCATCAACGGAAAACCATCCGGATTGGTAGGTTTAAGTTCTACTGATGCTTTACGTCAATTACCTGCTGAAGCAATAGAAAAAGTTGAAGTAATAACCTCACCATCTGCCAGATATGATGCTGAAGGTACGGCGGGTATTTTAAATATTATTCTTCGCAGAAGTAAATTACAAGGTTTAAACGGGGCAATTACTACCAAAGTAGGATACCCAAAAGCAGCAGGTATTTCTGGTAACCTCAATTATAGAACTGGTGATTTCAATTTCTTTACTACATCAGGATATAATTATAGAGAAGTGCCCGGTAATTCATTTACATCTACTAACTTTATAAATACAGGTCTTCTTTTTGAAGAAGCCAGAGATTTTGATAGACTCAGAAAAGGATTTAATACAAATGTTGGTGTAGAATGGTATGTCAATAAAACGTCATCTATTACCACATCTGTATTTTTTAGAGAAAGTGATAATGAAAGTAATACAACTAATAATATATTTCAAAGAGATATAAATGGTTTAGAAACCGAAAGTTTTAGATTCGATCCTGAATTAGAAGATGATAAAAGCATACAATACTCTGTAAACTATGATAAAAAATTTAAAACGGATGGGCATAAACTAACGTTTGATTTTCAATATGAAAAAAGTACCGAAGATGAAAACTCATTGATTAGTCAAGATGCTATTGAAGTTGAAAGAGTTAGAACCATAGAAAACCAAGAACGAATTCTATTACAAACAGATTATGTCTTACCAATTGGAGAAAATAGCCAATTTGAATTAGGATACCGTGGTAATTTTAATCAACTGAATACTGATTATACTATTGAAAATATTGAAAACGGAAATTTTGTGTTAGATACTGATTTGAGTAATAATTTAATCTATAAAGAAAATATCAATGCTCTCTATTCGCAATATGGAAGTAAGATCAAAAAATTCTCTTACTTATTAGGGCTACGATTAGAAGCTACACGTGTAACTATAGACCAACTAACCAGTAATGAACATGAGGTTAAAAGCTATGCAGAACTTTTTCCTACCCTAAATTTAGGATATGAAATTAGTGAAGATCAAAGTATAACACTAGGTTATAACAGGCGTATTAGAAGACCGCGTTCTTATTTTATCAATCCATTTCCTTCACGTTCCAGCGCAACCAATCTGTTTCAAGGAAATCCAAATTTAGACCCTAGCTTTTCTAATGGTATTGATTTAGGCTATCTAAATCGTTTTGGAAAACTGACGTTAAATACGTCAATTTATTTCCAGCATGCTACTAATGCTTTTAGTTCAATTAGTGAACCCACAGGAGATGCTGAAACAATAAACGGTCAAGAAGTTCCTGTAATTAGAAGAACTATTATAAATTTAGCAAGTAACGATCGTTATGGATTTGAATTTACACTCACCTATAGTCCTAGTAGAAAATGGCGATTAAATGGTAATTTCAACTTGTTTAAATCAATCACAAAAGGAGAATTTAATAATCAGAATTTAGACGCAGAAAATACCAGTTGGTTTATCAGGTTAAATAATAAAGTGACACTACCCTGGAAAATTGATTGGCAAACACGTTTATCTTATAGAGGACCAAGTGAAAATGCTCAAAATAAAAGGAAAGGTATATTTTCTACTAATCTTGCTTTTAGTAAAGATCTATTTAAAGAAAGAGCTTCATTAGCCTTAAATATAAGTGATATTTTCAATACTAGAAAAAGGGAAAGTGAAATAAATGTACCTAATGCCTTTACAGGAACAAGTGAATTTCAATGGAGAGAACGTAGTTTTAATCTATCATTTACTTATCGCTTCAATCAGAAAAAGAAAAGACAACAACGTCAACAGGATTTTGATGGTGGTGGTGAAGAGTTTGGAGGATAACTGATATTATATTTCTACCTGTGATGCATTTTGATTAATTACATAAAGATATATGTTTGAGTGTACGACAAAGGCATATGTATCGAGAACAGTTTTAAAAAATAACATTTTAAATATCCACAATACTAGACGCTTTATAAACAAAGAGTAATCAATAATTTTTTATAAAAATTGGTACAACAATTGTAAGGCATATATTATATATCGTCAAAACGAGTATAAAAAAACAAAAATTAAAATTATTATTTATGAAAAATCTTTTTTTAATAGTATTTATAGCTGCAATTTCTATTTCAGCATTTAGTCAAGAAAAACAATCAACTACAAGTGGTCATATTAAATTTTTCTCTAGCACACCTGCTGAAGATATTGAAGCCAATAACTATAAAGTCATAAGTATTATTAAACCTGAAACTGGTAGTATCGTTTTTTCAATTCCTATGCAAAGCTTTGAATTCGAAAAGGCATTAATGCAAAAACATTATAATTCTAAAAAGTTTTTAGATACTAAAACCTTTCCTAAAAGTAAGTTTAAAGGTACAATTACAAACTTAGCAGATATTGATTTTACTAATGATGGTACGTATGAAGCTGCTGTAACTGGTCATTTAACAATACATGGTGTGACTAAAGAAGTTTCAGAAAAATTTACAATTACAATAAAAGACGGAAACGTAACAGGTTTAACGGAATTTGATATTGTGTTAGCAGATTATGGAGTTGTTTTTGCTAAAGGAAAACCATCAACAAATATTTCAAAAACCGTTAAAATTACTGCTCATTTGAACTATACTAAAGGGAACTCATAAAACAACCATAATGAAATCCAACATCTTTAAAGTCTTAGCAGTTGTAGCTCTCATTGCAATAGGCTATTTTGCTTATATGTGGTTTATGCCTCATAGAAATGTGCAAAATACAAAAGCATTTGCTACGATAGAAGCAACCGCATTGGTAAATGAATTCTTATCAGATAAAGAAAAAGCTAATAACTTGTATTTGGATAGTGAAGGAGAATCAAAAGTGTTAATTGTAACTGGTACAATAGCTACTATTTCAAAAGATCAATTAGGTCAAAAAGTTGTACTACTTAAAAACTCATCTGATAAAATGGGGGTTTCTTGCACATTCACTTTAGACACCAATAGCCAAGTTGATAATATAGAAATTGGCAATAAAATTAAAATAAAAGGAGTTATTCGCTCTGGTGCTGAATATGATGAAGATCTAGATTTAACAGAAAATGTTATTATTGAAAAAAGTGCTGTGGTTGAATAATACTTAGTAAAATAAATACAAAAAGGGTTAGCAAATGCTAGCCCTTTTTTATTGATATTTCGTAACTTTGCTATAGATTATTAATATAATAACTATTATGAAATATAGAATAGAAAAAGATACGATGGGCAAGGTAGAAGTACCAGCTGATAAGTATTGGGGCGCACAAACTGAACGATCTCGAAATAACTTTAAAATCGGATCCTCGGCTTCTATGCCTTTAGAAATAGTTTATGGATTTGCCTATCTTAAAAAAGCGGCAGCTCATGCTAATTGTGAGCTTGGTGTGTTGGCTGAAAATAAACGTGATTTAATTTCAGCTGTTTGCAATGAAATTCTAGAAGGTAAGCATGATGATCAATTTCCCCTAGTAATTTGGCAAACAGGTTCAGGTACACAAAGTAATATGAATGTCAATGAAGTTATTGCCAATCGTGCTCATGAAATGGCCGGAAATGTAATTGGTGAAGGTGAAAAGACCATTCAGCCTAATGATGACGTAAACAAATCACAATCTTCAAACGATACTTTCCCAACTGGTATGCATATTGCCTGCTATAAAATGCTTATTGAAAATACAATTCCCGGTATTGAAAAATTACGAGATACACTACATGCAAAATCAATAACATTTAACGATATTGTTAAGATCGGACGTACCCATTTGATGGATGCTACTCCATTGACTGTAGGACAGGAATTTTCAGGGTATGTTTCACAATTAGATCATGGGTTAAAAGCCTTAAAAAATACACTGGCACACCTTTCTGAATTAGCGTTGGGTGGGACTGCAGTTGGTACCGGATTAAATACGCCAAAAGGTTATGATGTATTGGTTGCCAAAAAAATTGCTGAATTTACAGGTTTACCATTTATTACTGCTGAAAATAAATTTGAAGCCTTAGCAGCACATGATGCTTTAGTTGAATCGCATGGTGCCTTAAAACAATTGGCCGTATCTTTAAATAAAATTGCTCATGATATTAGGATGATGGCTTCAGGACCTCGATCTGGTATTGGCGAATTGATCATTCCTGCAAATGAACCCGGCTCCTCAATTATGCCTGGGAAAGTAAACCCTACTCAAGCAGAGGCATTAACTATGGTTTGTGCTCAGGTTATTGGTAATGATACAGCTATTTCTGTAGGAGGTTTACAAGGGCATTATGAATTGAACGTTTTTAAACCAATGATGGCTAGTAATTTTTTACAATCTGCCCGATTATTAGGCGATGCCTGTGTTTCGTTTAATGATAATTGTGCTGAAGGTATTGAAGTAAATCGTAAAAAAGTAGTTGAATTATTAAACAACTCTTTAATGCTTGTAACAGCTTTAAACACCAAAATCGGATATTATAAAGCTGCTGAAATTGCAAACACAGCACATAAAAACGGAACAACATTGAAAGTAGAAGCGGTTCGTTTAGGCTATGTAACCGAAGCACAATATGATGAATGGGTAAAACCAGAAGATATGACGGGAGGATTAAAATAGTTAGCAGTATTCAGTAGCAGTTTGTCTGCTGACTGAAGACTGTTAACTGCATACTGAAAACTTATAAAAATGTGTAACAACTTTAATAAAAAATTCTTAGATGAAGCTGCAAAAGCGTTGGATAATAACAACTTAGATCCTGCTCCGCTTACTTCAGAGAATGAAAAATTTATGACTGAAGCAATCAAAGCAGCCATCAAAGGTATGGATGCTAATGAAGGTGGTCCGTTTGGTTGTGTAATTGTAAAAAATGGTAGAATAATTGGGCGTGGTAATAATAAAGTTACGTCAACTAATGATCCTACAGCACATGCAGAAGTTACAGCCATTAGAGATGCTTGTAAAAGTTTGAATTCTTTTCAATTAGATGGTTGTGTTATCTATACGTCATGCGAACCTTGCCCTATGTGTTTGGGTGCCATCTATTGGGCAAGACCTGATAAAGTTTATTATGGGTGCAATCAAGAAGATGCAACAAATATCGGTTTTGATGATTCTTTTATCTATAAAGAAATTCCATTACCAGATGAAAAGCGTAGCATCCCTTTTGAGCAATGTGCTCGTGATATTGCCCTAGAAGCTTTCCAAAAATGGGAAAAGAAAGAAGATAAGACTGAATATTAATTATTGTTTTGTTGCGACTGTTTCTGTTGGCTAATATCCCACATATTCCAAATAAAATGGTTATTGTTTACGGTGAAAGTGTTTAAATGAGCCTTTTTTAAATTATCATAAAGATCATCTAAAGTTATATCTCTACCTATATTTCTGAAATCTGTTAAAGAATAATTATCAATTGCACTTGCAGTAACCATAAATTTAAATCCTGTTAACGGTAAATAATTACCAATTCTCTGATTAAATTCCTGATTACCATACCCTTCTATTGTAAAAATACTTACGGGTATATTAATACTATCAAGTTTATTGTTTTCTTTCTGAGCGTAAACGCTAAATGTCAATAAAAAAGAGCAAACTATAATTAATTTAAGCATAACTTATCTATTAAAATTATACTCAAATATAACAATAATTTACTGAATCTCTAAATTTCCTCCTTTACTTAGTAACTCAATATGATTGAGATATACTTCGTATTCATCTAATCTGGAGATTGAATATTTTCCTTTTTTATAAGGGCTTAATAATTTTCTTCTTCTTCTTTTTAAACGTGAAGATTCGTTTTTTGTAGTTGGGTTGTTGTCTTTCATTTTAGGTCAATTTGCCCATAGATAACGTAAACTTTTACTCATTTATTATATATCGCACCTATTTGAACTCTAAATGTTGTATAAAAATCATTTCTTTTTTGCATAAACAAATAATTGTTTTTCTTCAGATATAGCTGACAATAGTTCAAAAAAATGAATCAAACTATCTTGTAAATTTTCTATAATTCCCTTATCAGATTTTGTAGCTGCCAAAATATAAGGCTTATAAAAACGGAGCATGTTTGCTATCAGGTAATTCTAACATATTTCAATTATATTTACCGTAAATATAATTTTATTCATGCGAATACTTATTGTCAACATCAAAGAATTACTTCAAGTTAGAGAAGCCACTATTAAAAAAGTTTCAGGTGCTGATATGAAAATAGTACCAACACAAAAAAATGCATTCCTGCTTATTGAAAATGATACTATTAGTGATTTTGGCAAGATGGAAAGCCTTGACGGAATTACTGCCGATACAACCATAGACGCTACCGGTAAAATAGTATTACCTACTTGGTGCGATAGTCATACACATATTGTATATGCCGGTAATCGTGAAGGGGAATTTGTTGATAGGATCAATGGACTTTCCTATGAAGAAATTGCAACCAAAGGAGGCGGAATATTAAACTCTGCAAAAAAACTACAACAAACTTCTGAAGAAGAATTATATCAACAATCATCAAAACGTTTAGAAGAAGTGATGGCATTGGGTACCGGGGCTGTTGAAATAAAATCAGGATATGGATTAACCGTTGAAGCCGAACTGAAAATGCTCCGCGTAATTAAAAAATTAGCTAAGAATTATCCCATAGAAATAAAAGCTACTTTTTTAGGAGCACATGCTTTTCCTGCTAAATTTAAAAACAATAAAGATGCATATGTTGATTTGATTATTGACGAAATGCTTCCGAAAATAACCGAAGAAAATTTAGCTGAGTTTATTGACGTTTTTTGTGAAAATGGTTATTTTTCTACGCAACAAACAGATCGAATTTTAACAGCAGGTAAAAAATATGGGTTAACACCTAAAATACATGTCAATCAATTTACCGTTATGGGAGGTGTTCAAATAGGTATGAAGCACAATGCTTTATCAGTTGACCATTTAGAAGTACTGGATACTAATGATGTTATTGCATTAAAAAATGGGAATACCATGCCGGTGGCACTTCCCTCCTGCTCATACTTTTTAGGTATTCCATATACTCCGGCAAGACAAATCATTGATGCGGGATTGCCATTGGCATTGGCTACCGATTATAATCCGG
>VAPK010031637.1_pt1 | contig 10234 bp, 9 predicted proteins | sample 3395031 | NCBI WGS metagenome assembly VAPK01 (sample SAMN08290443, study PRJNA428436) | hydrothermal vent metagenome | isolation source: Deep-sea hydrothermal vent chimney 1 | place: Pacific Ocean: Juan De Fuca Ridge
ACGCAACCCTCAATGGCAAAACGAAGTGCTGGCAAAATCGCCCGAGCAACGCCTGGCCCTGGCGAAACAGTTTCGTGATATCAGCAAAACTGAAACCGGCAACAAAAACGAAGATATCATGGATGTGAATCAGGCCGAAGTTGAACGGATGTTTTCAGAGCACAGGGTAGAGCGCCTCATCCACGGCCATACCCATCGCCCCGCTATTCATGACTTTGAACTTAATGGTCAGCCAGTACAACGTATGGTTCTCGGTGACTGGTCGGCACAAGGTAGCGTATTGGTATGCAAAAATAGCCAATGCCAGCTTGAAACGCTGTAAGCAGCCGTTGCTTCTATTGAGGTAAATATCTTTACCTTTAAGACCTGCGCTATTTGTCGAACTGAACTTTGCCAGCACGAAAATCCCTAACCGAAAAGCGGTTATAGCCTTTCGGCAATACGAATAATTTTTTGTCCAGCGAAACATTTTTGCTGAAATCGACCAGCGAACGCCTCTTACCGTGCGTATCCCACTCCCGTATTGGAAAACCAAATTGCAGGTAGCGGTTGTAGGAAAAAATACTATGCGATAGATCACAGGGCTGCTGCTGATCCGCGGGCAAGCTTTCCAGCGCCGCCGCATTTTGACTGGCAATAATCGCGTTAAAGGCGCGGGTAGCGATCAGCACATCGTTAAACAGACCCTTCACCGCCACCACATCATAGCAGTGCTGTTGGTTGGTGCTAAAAACATAGTGCTGTGGTTTGATCCCGGCTATCGCTGGCGCACTCTTCAAATCATTACGCTTGTGCACCTCATTGTTCAATTTAAATGGGGGCACTGCCGTCACGGCTTGTGGCGCAACCGATATCACCGTCTGATCGCTACTATTAATATTAAAAATCATATTGGCCCGGCGATCAAAGAGAACAAAATCAGCGGAGCCTTTACCATCGTCAAAGCGCATATAATTGGCCGTTACTATCACCCGGGTCTGGTAGGGCTCGACATCTTTCTCATGTTCATCAAAAATTAATACCGTGCCTTTTAAATCATGCCTGACTGCAGCGCTCGTAGCGGAAAAAAAACACAGGCCGACTAACAGATAGATCAATCTATAACAACGCATCAACCCACCCCATCGAGATAATCAAGTTCCTGTTCTGAAAAGCCAGCCTGCCGACGAGCCTCCCGATCAATCGAACCTTTCATATGATTTTTCATATGTTTTTCAAGCAACTCACGAAAAACAGCTTCCGAATCCAGACCACGCTGTTTACAAAGGTAATGAAACCAGCGCGAGCCAATATCTACATGGCTCACTTCATCTGTCTGAATCACTGCAAGAATATCGACTACCTCCTGCTGACCGCTTTCACGAAAACGCAGCATAATACCGGGTATGACATCCAGGCCGCGCGCTTCCAACACCCGCGGCACCAGTGCCATGCGCACCAGTGGATCGTGAGCGGTTTCCAGTGCCATTTGCCAAAGCCCGTCGTGAGCGTTGAAATCACCATAATCATAATTTTGGGTTTTCAAATAGTCGCGTAACAAACTGAAATGACGCGCCTCTTCATCGGCAACCTGAATCCAGTCGGAATAAAATGCGCTGGGGAGTCCACGAAAACGGTAGACGGCATCCCAGGCAAGATTAATAGCATTGAACTCGATATGGCAGAGAGCGTGAATCAGTGCTGCACGCGCTTCCTGACTCTGCATACCGCGCTTCGGTAAATTACGTTTATCCACCAATTGCGGTTTATCCGGCCGACCCGGCTCGCCGATAGCCGCGACCCCCGAGTCACCCAACATAAACTCCCCACGCCGCCAGCGTTCAGCCGTTGCATGCGTTTGCGCCACCTTGGCATCAGCATCACGGCTAAGCAGGCAGACCTGCGCCTGAGGGTAGAGATCATGTTCTTCCAGCATGCAGGAATATTAACAGACCTGAAGCACCTCCGCTAAGCCTCTATTGCTAACAAGTACCAAGCAATTTGACTCATGTTTCCTTGAGTGCCAGCACGATGTCCATCACATTGGTCCCGGTCACCCCTGTGCTCACCAAATCGCCTGCGGCGTCCAGAAAATAGCCGGCGTCCGCCTCTTGCAAGGCACGCTGAGCTTCCAGTCCTTGCGCCTCGCCCCGGCCAAGTGTGCCGCCATCGACGATGGCACCCGCATCGTCGGTTGGCCCATCGCTACCATCGGTAGCCACCGCCAACAGGCAGATATGCTCCGTGCCTGCCAATTCTTGTGCTGCCGCCAGCGCCAGATGCTGATTCCGACCACCCCGCCCCGGCTGCGAAGGCAAAACTACGGTCGTTTCTCCACCCCAGATATGTAACCCCGTTGGGGCCTGTTTGCGCAAGTAATGTGCAATAGTCTGCCCCTGTAAGCGAGCCTCCCCTGCAAGCGGCTCCCGGTGCAGATAGACTTCTTCCAACCCCATTTCCGTAGCCAGCTTCACCAGGAGCTGGCAGGCCAGCCTGTTGCTGGCGATGATCTGATGCTTAACTCGATGATGATTGAACAGCTTTTTTGTCTGCCATGCGCGACAGCCTAGTGCTGCCTGTTGCATAGACTGAACCCAGTCAGGTAAGGCATCGCTTTCTGTTTCCGTTGTTGTTGTTGCGACAAACAAACCCGATCCAATAATCGCCGGGTCATCATTAGGCACATCAGACAGGATCAAATGTTCAACTGGAATAATAGACGGCACACAGGCCAACAAGCCGCCACCCTTGATGCAGGACACCGAACGACGGATCTGATTCATAGCATGAATATCCAGACCGCTACCCAGTAACCACTGATTCAAACGCACCAGCGCCTCAAGTGAACCTGTCTGCGGCAGAACCTCAATCAGTGCTGAGCTTCCGCCTGAAGTCAACACCAATAGAGTGACTCCGGCAGGCAAACAGGGAAGCCACTCAAGCAGCTCCTGACCCGCCTCCAGGCTGTGCGCATCGGGTAGCGGGTGACCAGCTTCCAGACAACTAATACCGGTCTCCTGCTCCAACTCCTGACAATAACCTACCTTTGTAATCACCCGCGCATCGACGATACGATTTCCCAGTACCTGCACTGCACCGCGAGCCATTGAGGCGGCGGCCTTGCCGCTGGCCAGAAGAACAATCTTTTCTGATTTCAATAGCTTGCCCTGTAATACCTGAGCAACAAGTCGATCACTACGAATGTCCACCAGCAATTGCTGATAAAGCTGTAACAACCGCTGACGGAGCTTGATCGAAGTTAATCTCTGCATAGGCTAATAATAACATTCAGCGGCGATAACAATAAAAACGATATCCCGATTCACCTCTGATGCAACGACTGCAGCCGTTTGTGTTTTTCTTTAAAGCTAAAAAATTTTATAAAGTTCGGACTAAATTTTATTAGCCAATAGCGTTTTTTCGACTCCCCATATTGGCTTGTCGGAATTTTTAACACCTTCCAGCTATATTTGACAGTTTCATAATCGCTCAAGATTAAAATTAACCCATTAATAAACAACAAGTTAAGACAACCACACAAACAAACAGAAAGAAAATCTGTCGATATTTCTTACGCTATTCTTCAACAGACCCCAGCCATAATCACGAAACTTCTGTAAGTTGCTGTATTTTATATTGTTCTCATTTTTGGCACATGGTTTGCTTTATTAAAGACATAATAACAATAATTCATATTTCTTAAATTTGGAGTATGAGCATAATTCAAAGAAGGTGATTAAACGCCTCGAAGCCCTGGGAGGGCGCAGGGGGAGTGCCCCGCAAGGTGGTGGTATCTGGATTAAAGAAAAAATAATAATATTTCCAGAACTGCCATTTTTTTTCTCTTTACAAATACTTCGTTTTATTCATATTCCTTTTCTACCATCCGCTTCAAATCAAACCTGGCTAACTAGACCGCATCATTCTTGCCTGGCCCTAATTATCTTCCGCGTGAACAACACAATAAAATCCCTGTGTGGCGCATAAAATGCGTACATCTTAGATTCAGATGTGAATACTCCACCAGCTAAAGACACTAGCTTCGTGTTACGGCTAATAAAAGACCAGTCGGCCGATAATCGCCCACCCAATACCTGGGTGAGGGCTGGGATGAGAGGGTTCAAAAATTAACCTCGCGCCTATCACTCCTCTTCTCAGCCTTCTCCCCTCCAAGGGAGAAGGGAAAAAAACAAAATTGCCGCCTAAGGGTGGAGGATTTAAAAACCCCAACCAAAGACTCCAGATTACCTTTAAAGGTAATAGTATTGGAATAAGCATCAATATTTACCATTTAGGGAAATCTAACATTTACCTTAAAGAGTAATTTTCCTATAATAATAGGTAAAGTTACCTTTTGTGGAAATTATGTCATGAATAAAATTTTATCCGGCCTGCTCGAACAAATTATCGAAGCCGGCAAAAATCAGGGCATGGATCAGAAAACGCTGGTGGCTAAAGCCGGTCTGGGTGCCAGCACCCTGTCCAAACTGAAACAAGCCGATGACGTGCGACTCTCAACCCTGGAGCGACTGGCCAACGTCGTCGGTTTGCGACTCACGCTCAGCCCCAATAAGCCAATACTGGAAAAACTACTTGATCGGAATTTTTTTAGTAACAACGAATAGGTGAACAATCAGATGAAAACAGATCGTGAAGCCGTGGTCTGGACCCGTTGCGGTAATGCACCGCTTAAGATGGGGCGTTTCACCGTCACCATGACGGAGTGTCGTTTCAGCTACGAACCCGCCTATATCAACAGCGGCCTGCCGGGACTGGGCGTGCTCTATGCCCCGGAATTTGTCGGCACCACGACCATCGTCTGGAAACGCTCACCCTACTTTGATTTACTGCCTCAATTGCAGGCCTTGATCCCGCCCGCCAGCGAGGATAATTTTCAGCGTCAGCTAATCCTCTCCTATCTGGCACAACAAAACCAGATGCCGGAACCTGGCTTTGACAGCGACTGGGCTATTCTTATGGTCTCCGGTCATGGAGGCATCGGCCATTTGGATGTTTTCAGCGATGATCAACAGGCGCAAGAATGGTACGCTGACACCCGCAGCCCCGAGCTGTTTCCAGTAAAAAACGAGTTTGGTTTTTCTCTGAAAGAATTTCTGATCTGGCTGGATGACAGTGCCGGAACACTGCTCGAAACCCTGGGTCCCACGCCCAGCGTCGGCGGTGCCATTCCAAAACTATTGCTTTCTATTCCGCGCAAAGGTTGGGATGGACGCATCGGCCTGCCCACTCGTGGCACCGTTGAAGGACGCACCGATATTGTTCTGAAGTTTGAAAAAAATACCTACCCTGGAATTGTCGAGCTGGAAGCTCTGGCTCTGGATCTTCATCACCAGGCCGGCTTTGACGTGCCTCGTCATTGGACTGCAGAAATAAATGGCATGCCTGTCATTGCTGTCGAACGTTATGATCGGGACAGTAATAACAACCCCCTGTTTACAGAAACCCTGTACTCGCTGCTGGCCACCGGCGACAGTCGCATCACCCATCATTATAGTAGCAGTTACGACGCTATCGGCTACGCCATCGACCGCTCACCAATTCCTATCGTTTCTGAACCCATGCAAGCTAAACTACATTTATTAAAACGTCTGCTCATGTCCTTTGTTACTGGCAACGGCGATTTACACCTGGAAAATCTATCCCTGCTTCAATATGGGAGAAAAATCGGTTTTTCACCCGTTTACGATCCCACGCCCATGCGTGCCTACAGCCGCCACAACATGCTCAGCGTGATGCCCTTCGGCAACTATGGCGAGCTAGACAGCAATGGCAAACCCATCGATTTCAACACCGCCATTCTGCGTTTGAGCAAGAACCTGGGAATAAGTCAGAATTTATTGAGCACCATGATTGAAGAGCTGCTGTATGTCAGTCGGCACTATAGCGAACAGATTCAGTCTCTCTCGAGCCTGCCTGAGGATAACAAAATCTATTTGAGTGAGATCATTCTCAAGATAAGAGCAAAACTGGCAACATTGGTTTCAGTCCAGATGCAAACATCGGCAAAACATGAATAATGATCCTTATTCTAAGCAATAATAAGAACGACTCCTAAAACAGGCAGGCATGGAATCTATAGTCTATATATTTATAATATTGATTGTAAGGAAATATCCTTTGAAATCATTAGTGCGAGAAATGTATGCGGACGGCTAAGCTTGGTCGCCGCCAGCGGCTGAGTTTGTTTGTTCTGTTCACAGCAAGCAGCTGGGCTTTGCTTTGCGTTTCTGCCAGCTGCGCAGCTGAAAAAGTCCTGTTCCTGAATTCCTCTGTCGTTGAGCCACTATCGAATGACAAACAGACTGGTTTTGTTGATCAAATAGTAAAAACGGCCTTGAACCGAATCGGTTATGATCTGAAATCGATTAGTCTTCCGGCTGAACGTGCACTAATTAACGCCAATGCCGGAATTGATGACGGCGACCTGTTACGCATTGCTGGGCTTCAGAAAATCTATCCAAACCTGATCCAGGTGCCCGAAAAAATCATGGGTATGGAGTTCGTTATATTTACTCGGCATGCCTCATTCCCTGTATCAGGCTGGCTAAGCCTGAAACCCTGGTCCGTTGCCATCATCACCGGCTGGAAAATACTGGAACAGAATATTACTGAAACCGCAGAACTCACCAAGGTTAAAAATGCTGATCTGCTATTCACTCTTTTGCTAAAAAATCGAACAGATCTAATTGTTTATTCACGCTGGCTGGGGCTTGCTTATATCAAAAAACATCATCTAAAAAACATAAACATTCTGGAACCACCGCTAGGCGAACGATGCATGTACGTATATCTACACAAAAAACACCGCAAGCTGGTACCCAAACTTGCCGCAAGCTTACGCCGAATGAAACAGGATGGCAGCTATCAGCGAATATATGAAAAAACCCTATCTCCATTAGAGCTAAAGCATAATCATGACTAATGCGCAGACTGCCACCTATAAACCTGGTATTGCACGCCGTTTAATTATCAATGTAGTGCTATTCAGCATCTTCATTACCATCTTCGACACGGCCTTACAGTTGTACTGGGCCTATAAAAATGATATTAATTTTATTAAGGACCAGTTACAACAAATTGAAGATGTAAATCTTAAAAGCATCAATGAATCCCTGTGGACATCAGATACCGAAGAACTCAACACCCTAATAGATGGTATTTCACAGCTTCGAGATATACAATTTCTGGAAATTCGGGACAATGAAAAAACATGGATTTCCCGAGGCAAACCTCAAACAAGAAATGTTCTCTCACGCCAATACCCGCTAATCCACTTTCACCGGGGACTGGCACTTAAAATTGGCACATTAACGGTCAACGCAAGTCTGGATGGCGTCTACCAACGTCTGCTTGACAAATTCTGGATCATTCTCGCCAGCAATGCGATCAAGATATTTCTGATCGCCAGTTTTATTCTTTTTATTTTTTATCAGCTGATTACCCGGCATTTACTAACCATTGCCGACTTTGCCCGCGATCTGAACATCAACCAACCAGGGAAATCACTGCGTTTATCTCGCAAACATAAAAAAAATAAAAACATCGATGAACTTGATATGGTTGTCAATGCCATAAATCAAATGCAACAAAACATAAAACAAGCCTTCGACGCATTGAAACAAAGTGAAGATCGCGTACGGCTGCTGATGGATTCAACTGCCGAGGCCATTTATGGTATGGATAGAAATGGACAATGCACGTTTGTCAATCCAGCCTGTTTGCAGTTTCTTGGTTATAAACATCAGAATGATCTGGTAGGCAAAAAATTGCACAACCTGATTCACCATACTTATCCAGATGGCCATCCTTATCCAATAGAATCCTGTCCCATATATAAAGCAGCCCACTCCGGCCAGTGCATACACATGGATAATGAAGTTCTCTGGCGCCAGGACGGCAGCAGCTTCCCTGCCGAATACTGGTCGCACCCGATTCGCAAAGACAATGAGCTCATTGGCGCAGTTGTCACCTTTATTGATATCAGTGAGCGCAAACATGCTGAGGATGAATTAAAAAAACACCGCGATCATCTTGAGGAACTAGTTGCTGAGCGCACCAGCGAACTTACCCGTATCAATAGCGAACTTGAAGCTTTCAGTTACTCTGTCTCACATGACTTGCGTGCACCCTTGCGAGCAATTGATGGTTTTTCTCAGGCTCTGCAGGAAGATTATAGCGAACAAATTGATGACACAGGCAACAACTATCTACAACGCATCTGTGCAGGAGTCCAACACATGGGAGAGCTGATTGATGATTTGTTATCACTATCACGAGTCTCCCGTATAGAAATGAACCGAACCAATGTCAATCTAAGTCTATTAGCTGAAAAATCAATCTGCAAATTGCATGAGGGCGATCCTCAGCGCAAGCTGGAAGTGAACATTGCAGATAATATTCAGGCGCAAGGCGATATTCACTTGCTAGAAATTGTTTTTGATAATCTTCTCGCTAATGCCTGGAAATATACCAGCAAAAAACCATCAGCCAGCATAGAATTCGGAATGACAAAAAAAGAAAATAAAGAAATTTATTATGTGAAAGACAATGGTGCGGGCTTCGACATGCAATATGCCGGCAAACTCTTTGGCGCATTCCAACGACTACATGGCAATGAATTTGAAGGCACCGGCATCGGCCTTGCCACCGTGTCACGTATTATTCATCGACATGGCGGAAAAGTATGGGCAGCGGCAAAACTGAATCAGGGTGCTACTTTTTATTTCACTCTGGGGAAATAAATTACCCCGCCGCAAGCAGTGGGAAATTAACCCAAAAGGGATTAAAGCTGTGCCTCATTCAAAAATTTTGCGTCTCAGTGCCTTGGTTTTACCATGCTTTGTCTTACTGTCCATACGTCTTTTCTGCGAACCGCGGGTGGGACGGGTGGGGCGACGTTTTTTCTGGCTCACAGCAACACTCTGGATAAGCAACTGCAATTGCCGTAATGCCGCCTCTCGATTCTGCAACTGGCTACGAAACTGCTGTGCCTTGATCACAATAACGCCGTCTCGGGAAATACACTGGCGGCTGAGTTTCAGCAGCCGCTCTTTGTAGAATTCGGGCAACGAGGAAGCTTGAATATCAAAACGCAGATGAATGGCGGTGGCCACTTTATTGACATTTTGTCCACCTGCACCCTGAGCACGAATAGCGGAAAAACTGATCTCCCGGTCGGCAATAGAAACATTGGATGAAATATACAACATGCGACTTATTTTCTAATTGCCACGCCACTCAGGCACGGGAAATGAATTTTCCCGTGCTGGTGTTGATCTTGATCATTCCACCTCTTTCGAGATATTCAGGCACCTGGATTTCCAGCCCGGTAGACAGGCTGGCCGGCTTGGTGCGGCCACTGGCTGTGGCGCCTTTGATAGCGGGTGCTGTCTCAACTATTTCAAGGCTTACCGACTGCGGCAGTTCAATAGCCAGGATATTGCCATCCACCAGCAAAGCCGTTATGCCTTCCAGACCATCGCTCAAATATTCAAGTTGGCCCTCCAAATCCTCTTCATTCAAACTATACTGGCTGTAATCCTCCATATTCATGAAAGTATAAATATTACCTTCCTTGTAAGAATACTGAACCTGGGTACGCAAACAATCCGCAAGCTTGAGCATATCGTCACCCTTATATGACTCATCCAGTTTTTGACCACTCTGCAGATTATTGAAGCGAATTTTATACAGCGTCGAGGCCCCGCGTGAAGACGGACTTTTCGCTTCCACTTGCTTAACTATATGCGGCATGCCATTAATATCAACCACCATTCCACGTTTCAGATCACATGCCTTTGGCATTCCGGACTCCTGCTTCTGCTAATTTCAAACCACCAGTTGGGTAACACGATGCTGCCTAACCGGATTTGCACTGCATTCTAAATAACTGGGGCGAATAGCTCTAGCATTTTTATGATTATTCCTACGCTGGCGACAAATGAGATGCGCAAAACTAAATAAGTGTTCCGAATTTCGGTCCAGTCAAAGCCGTTCGCCCTGAGCTTGTCGAAGGGTGAATAGCTTTAAATATTGATATTTCAGCTTTAGGTTCATGGTTCGACAAGCTCACCACCGACGTAAATCGCACCACCGACGTAAATCGCACCACCGACGTAAATCGCACCACCGACGCAAATCGCACCACCGACGTAAATCTCACCACCGACGTAAATCGCACCACCGACGTAAATCTCACCACCGACGTAAATCTCACTACCGACGTAAATCTCAC
>VAPK010104640.1_pt1 | contig 10230 bp, 9 predicted proteins | sample 3395031 | NCBI WGS metagenome assembly VAPK01 (sample SAMN08290443, study PRJNA428436) | hydrothermal vent metagenome | isolation source: Deep-sea hydrothermal vent chimney 1 | place: Pacific Ocean: Juan De Fuca Ridge
GCGTTGTTACTAATTGTGATGGCAATTATTTATACTGCACAAGGTAATAAAATTGCAGTAACAATGGATTGGGGTACTTTTATCCCTGACTTCACAAAAATCAAAACAATAGTAATTCTTGTGGCATTTATGCTTTCTTACCTTGGCATTGAAGCGTCAGCGGTGCATGTTAATGAATTAGATAATGCAAAAAAGAATTACCCTATTGCCATAATGATTCTTGCTTTTGGTGCTATTGTTATGAATATTTTTGGTGCACTTAGCGTTGGTTTTGTTGTTCCTGTTGACAAAATTCAGCTTAATGCAGGTATTATGCAGGCATTTGAGCATTATCTAACTATGTATCATGTAAAATGGTTAATCCCGGTTTCGGCATTTTTGCTTGCTCTTGGTGCATTTGGCGAAGTAGCAGCGTGGGTATCAGGTCCTATAAAAGGATTGCAGGCAACAGCTATGGACGGACTTCTTCCGGAGCGTTTTAAAAAAGTGAACAAAAATGGTGTTTCTGTTAGCCTGATTATTTTACAAGGTGTTGTAGTTAGCATTTGGGCTGCCTTGTTAACATTTGGCGGCACCGGTGGCAACTTGTCGTTTTTATTGGCAATGGCTTTAACCGTAGTTTCATACCTAACAATGTACATATTATTATACTTTGCATATTACAGACTTAAAAGTAAGCATGGCGATGTGCCGCGAGCATATGTTGTTCCCGGTGGTAATTTTGGAAGATTTATTATTCCTTTTTTAGGTCTGTTAATGAGTGTTGGTGCATTTATTATTGCATTCTTCCCACCATCTTCTATTGCAGATGCAGATGTAAAATCGTATGAAATGATACTAATAATTGGATTCGTTGTGATATTCTTTTTACCTCACATCATTTATCATTTCAGACCTATTAAAAAGCAAAAAGCAAATTAATTTTCAATACTTAAAATATTAAATTATGGCATTACACGAGATAAAAGTACTCAAAGAAAGTTTAATTGATGACGTATATGCATCGAAAGATCTTGCTAAGACATTACCAAAACACAAATTCCCAAAGAATGAAGAAAACGCACATCATGTTTATCAAGTGGTACACGATGAGCTGATGATGGACGGCAATTCGCGGCAAAATCTTGCTACTTTTTGCTCAACCTGGGTTGATCCCGAAGTTCATAAACTGATGGATGAGTCGCTCGACAAAAATATGATCGACAAAGATGAATATCCTCAAACTGCTGAAATTGAGGAACGTTGTGTTCATATGCTTGCTGATTTATGGAACGCTCCTGAATCGGCAAGTACTACAGGCTGCTCAACAACAGGGTCAAGCGAAGCAGCAATGCTTGGCGGCATGGCTTTGAAATGGCGCTGGCGCGAAAAAATGAAAAAGGTAGGCAAGCCAACTGATAAGCCTAATCTTATTTGTGGTCCCGTACAAATATGCTGGCATAAGTTTGCCCGTTATTGGGATGTTGAGCTACGTGAAGTACCTATGGATAAAGGCAGAATCATTTTAAATGCTGAAGAAGTTATTAAGCGATGCGACGAAAACACAATAGGTGTTGTACCGACTCTCGGCGTTACCTATTCTGGTCAGTATGAGCCTGTTAAAGAGATAGCTGATGCATTAGATAAACTTCAAAAAGATACAGGTCTTGACATTCCGATACATGTTGATGGTGCCAGCGGAGGCTTTTTGGCTCCATTTATCAATCCTCATTTGTTGTGGGATTTCCGTATTTCAAGGGTAAAATCCATAAACACTTCTGGGCATAAGTTTGGCTTATCACCCCTAGGTGTAGGCTGGGTAATATGGCGCGAAAGAAAAGACTTACCTGAAGATTTGGTTTTTAAAGTAAACTACCTCGGCGGCGAAATGGATACTTTTGCACTTAACTTCTCACGACCTGCCGGTCAGATAATTGCGCAATACTATAATTTCCTTCGTCTTGGCAGAGAAGGCTACACCAGAATACAACAAGCATGCTACGATACTGCCGTTTACATTGGTAAAGAGATTGACAAATTGGGTCCTTTTGAAGTAATTTACAATGGTAAAAATGGAATTCCAGCGTTGCTTTGGCAAATGAAAGAAGGTGAAGATCATGACTTTAATTTATTCGACTTATCCGATAGGTTGCGGTCAAGAGGGTGGCAGGCACCTGCCTATTCGTTACCTGCAAACCTGCAAGATACTGTTGTAATGCGCATACTCGTAAGACATGGCGTTAGTCGCGATCTGGGCGATTTGCTCGTTGCCGATATCAAACGTAGCCTCGAATATTTCAAAAATCATAAAATAACAACGTCTATGAGTGAAACAGAAGCAGGTGGGTTTAAATCTACCTAATTTTTTATTTATGATGAAAAATTGACTTTTAATAAACATCAAGGTGCTTATACCATCCTACAAAATGGTATAAGCACTTTTTTATCATGTTAGGTGAAAACACAACTGGAAAAGAAAGAATTATAGTAATCGTACTTGGAGCAGGTAACTATTTCGACTCTGTAATAATTAAACAATCTGCAAAGTAATTAGAGTCGGTAGAATAGATTATTTTTGTACTAATATCAGTTAAATTACAGCCAAAACTATGAAGCACAAGAAGAAGACAAATCACGATAAGAAAACTAAATCAACAAAAAGTATTATCATCCTATTTATCATTTATTTACTTATTTTTATTACCATTTTTTCATTTATAAACCTTTACGCCGATTTTATCATAAATATGTACATATTAACCATAATTGCCGTTGTCGTTGCAGGGTTATCAACGTATTTTCACGTAAGAAGCGGTGTAAAAACACGTATTGACGACTTTGCTGATAAGTTGTAGGCAAAAATTAAAATAGCATCCTTATTGAAAATAGAAGTTACAGTAATAAATCTTAATGCAAATAACAATGGTAGATAATTTTTTAAGCAATTATAAAATATTTGATAAATGGGATCATTCATTTTTTCAATTCTTACCAAAAATATTTATAGCATTATTAGCGTTAATAGCGTTTTATTTTTTAGCTAAGATTATTAGAAGATACACGCTGAAACTATATACAAAAGTGCTGAAAAAGCACATGAGTCTCGCCAAATTATTTTCTTCAATAATATATATTTCAATAATTTTTGCCGGATTATTTTTAGCTTTAGATATAATTGGTTTAGAGGGTGTTGTAACTAAATTACTTGCCGGAGCAGGAATATTAGGTATTGTAGCCGGCTTTGCCTTTAAAGATATTGCATCAAATATTTTTGCCGGATTTCTGGTAAATATTCAAAAGCCTTTTAAAGATGGTGATTGGGTTAAAATTGATAGTAGTTTTGGTACCGTCAGCAAAATTGGTTGGATAACAACCAGCATAAAAACCCCAAACGGACAGGAGGTTTATGTTCCAAACCAGATAATATATAACAACACATTTGTAAACTATTCAGCTTATGGAAAAAGGAGAGTTGTACTGAAAAGTGCCGTTACTCATGGCGATGACCTCGATCTTGTAAAACGTGTTACAATTGATGAAATAAATAAAATTGACGTGCTACTGAAAACAGAAATAATTGACTTCTATTTTACGAGTATTGGTACATATGCCTATAATTTTGAAGTTCGTTTTTGGATTAAGTTCACAAAAAATACCGATTATTTAAGTGCAATGAGCGAGGCAATTATGCATATTAAAAAACGTTTTGAAACTGAAAACATTAAAATTGCCTACCCTATACAAACATTAGATTTTGGTGTAAAAGATGGCGTTAATATATTTTATTAAGCTTTGAAAATTTAAAAATAATGATCAATAACAAAACAAATATATGAGCATGAAAATAATCTCCTGGAATGTTAATGGAATAAGAGCACTTCAAAAAAAAGGGCTGTCGGAAATAATTGAAAACCTAAATTCAGATATACTTTGTATGCAGGAAACTAAAGCTCAGGACGATCAAGTTAGTACTGTATTATTTGATTCAGGTTACCATTTTAAAAGTAATTCAGCAATTAAAAAAGGATACTCCGGGACAGTAATAATGAGCAAAGAAGAGCCTATAAGGTTTATTACCGATATAGGTATTGAAAATCACGATCGGGAAGGCAGGGTAACAACTGCAGAATACAAAAACTTCTATCTCGTTAATGTATATGTTCCAAATTCAGGTTCTGAACTGGTTCGCCTTGATTATAGAAAACAATGGGATGCCGATTTCCTTTCATATTTAAAAGCCCTTGAAGAAAAAAAGTCGGTAATACTATGTGGCGATTTAAATGTCGCTCATCAGCCAATCGACCTAGCTAATCCGAAAAATAACTACAATAAAACCGCAGGCTATACTCAAGTTGAAATTGATGGATTTAACAACTTAATTAAGGCAGGCTTTGTTGATACTTTCCGAATGAAATACCCTTCAAAAATTGCATACAGCTGGTGGAGCTATAGGTTTAACGCCCGTGCTAGAAATATTGGATGGAGAATAGATTATTTTTTGGTTAGTGATGCTATAACAAAGAATATATCTGAAGCATTTATTTTACCAACAGTTACTGGTTCAGATCACTGCCCCGTTGGCATTAACATAAAGCTTTAATATCTATCCAATATTTTATTATTTAGAATCATTTTTAATTACTTTTGCAAAAATAATCCTGCATAGTTAGCAGTCCATCCGTATAAAGTATGAACAAAGAAAATAAAGCAGCAATAAATCTAAATTTAACAAAAGAAGATATCCTGAGCGACTACCGCATTGCCAACGAAAGCAGGCAGGCAAGCTTACTCGGCAGACGAGAAGTTTTAACCGGCAAAGCAAAATTTGGAATCTTTGGCGATGGTAAAGAAATCCCACAGATTGCAATGGCACGTTCTTTTAAAAAAGGTGACTGGCGTTCTGGATATTATCGTGATCAAACTTTCATGCTTGCTACCGGCATGATGACTTTAGAAGAAATTTTTGCCCAATTATATGGCGATACGGATGCAGTCGCTAATCCTGGTGTTGGTGGACGGTTAATGAATAACCACTTTGCCACTCGCAGTCTTGACAGCAAAGGAAATTGGCTAAACCTAACACAGCAGTATAACTCATCAGCCGACACATCGCCAACAGCCAGCCAAATGCCTCGCTTACTTGGGCTTGCCCTTGCTTCAAAGCAATACAAACAAACAAAAGAACTTAAAGCCTTTACCAATTTTAGCATAGCAGGCAACGAAGTAGCTTTTGGCACTATTGGTGATGCTTCTACATCTGAAGGACATTTTTTTGAAACATTAAATGCTGCAGGTGTTATGCAAGTGCCACTCGCAATGTCGGTGTGGGATGATGGTTGGGGAATATCAGTACCTAATAAATTTCAAACAACAAAATCCAATATCAGCGAAATACTTTCAGGATTTGAAAAACAAAAGGATAGCAATGGTATATATATTTTTAGAGAAGATTGTTCGAACTATGCATCGTTAGTAAAATTATATAAAAACGGAATTGCCATTTGCCGAAAGGAGCAAGTACCCGTACTATTTCATATTCGACAATGTACACAACCCCAAGGGCACTCAACATCGGGTTCACACGAAAGGTATAAGACAGCAAAACAATTACAGCAAGAAACAGATGCCGATGGTATAGTAAAAATGCGCCATTGGATTATTGAGGAAAATATAGCCTCGGTAGTAGAACTTGATGAAATTGAAGAAAAAGCGATAAAAAGAGTGCGTAAGGCCAGAAAAAATGCGTGGAGTAACTACTTAAACCCGATAATTGCAAAAAAAGACGAGTTCCTAAATCTAGTAAATATTACAACTTGTAATTGCGCACAAACATCTGATATTGAGGATATCAAAGATAGGCTAAATAAAATTGGAGAGCCGATCTATAAAGATATTATTTCATCTGCACGAAAAATACTACGGCTTATTTGCGACAGTTGCAGTAACCCACATAACTCATTAAAAGTAAATGTTACAAACTGGCTGAAAACAGAAATGGCTGAAAACAAACAACGCTATAACTCACATCTTTACAGCGAAACTGACTTATCAGCTTTAAAAGTTAAACCCATTGCCCCAACTTATGCTGATAAACCCAAGTTTGTACCGGGCAGAGAAATATTAAGAGATAATTTCGATTATATATTTGCCCATAACCCCCTTGTGGTTGCTTTTGGCGAAGATGTTGGCAAAATTGGAGGTGTAAATCAAACCTACGAAGGACTTCAGGAAAAATATGGGCAACATAGAATATTTGATACCGGAATCCGTGAAGCAACAATAATCGGGCAAGGACTTGGCATGGCATTGCGCGGTTTACGTCCAATTGCCGAAATACAGTATTTCGATTACTTACTATATGGTTTGCAAGTTATTAGCGATGATCTGGCAACAACACTTTACAGAACAAATGGTGGGCAAAAAGCCCCAATGATCATTAGCACTCGCGGTCATCGCCTCGAAGGAATCTGGCATTCAGGCTCACCATTAAGCATGGTAATTAACTCAATTAGAGGAGTGCATGTTGCAGTACCAAATAATATGACACAGGCAGCCGGATTTTACAATACATATTTAGAGTCAGACCAACCGGTACTTATTATCGAGCCTTTAAATGGATATCGCCTACGCGAAAAAAAACCTGAAAATATTGGCATGTTTAAAACTCCTGTCGGAATTCCGGAAATAATACAAGAAGGAAGCGATGTTACCGTGGTTACTTATGGCTCGTGCGTGCGTATTGCCCAAGATGCTGCAAAACAGCTTAATGAATTTAATATTAGCATTGAATTAATTGATGTTCAAACTCTTATACCTTTCGATATACATAGTCTAATTGCTGGTTCAATAAGCAAAACCAATAAAGTTGTGTTTTTTGACGAAGACGTACCCGGTGGTGCTACTGCATTTATGATGCAAAAAGTAATTGAACAACAAAATGCTTATTACCAGCTCGACGCACAACCTGTTACCCTTACCGCTAAACCACACAGGGCTGCTTACAGTACTGATGGCGATTACTTCTCAAACCCCAACGCAGAGGATTTATTCGACACGGTATATAATTTAATGCACGAATACAAGCCATCCAAATACCCTAAAATTTTTTAAGCATCGTCAATTATGATTTAGTATATTTGTATCAGTTTTTAATGAGACAACTTAAAGTTGAGCAAAATGGAAATAGATGAAATACTAAACAAAATTGAAAGCATTGTTAATGACAAAACCCTAAATTTTAGCGATAACAAATCAGAAAAACAAACCAATAATAATAGTGCAAAAGAGATGTTTTATCTGATATTGCGCTTTATCCTCAGCGTTATCAAGGCTCCGTTTACGCTAATAGCAAAATATTTAAAAAATGAAATCGTACATGCAGTTAAAAAAGACGCCAAACTCTATACGCTAATAATAGGGATGATGGGTATGCTGTTTATTTTCTTTACAGTATTATGGCTGTTTATATCCGTTGCCGTAGGCGTTTATTACTTCGAAAACGGTAACTCAATATTTGTATCAGCACTATACTCTATTGCATTTCAATTAACTATCTCTATTATTGTAGGCATTGCAGCTTTTATTCTATCCACAAGGATAAAATCGCTTAATATGCTAAAACAACTTTGATATTTTATGATAGTGTGGACTCTTTGATAAAAAATTAAATATTCGGCATTAATTAGTGTTTCAAATATATTATTCTCCAATAAAAATAATCCGACTAACGTATGCATAATTTTTAAATATGTTATACATTTGCAATCAGATGTTATCATCATAAATAACAAACTATTGAAAAAGATAATTTACTTTTATATAGATGGATTTAAAAATATGACCGTAGGCAAAAGGCTTTGGCTCATTATATTTATAAAACTTTTCATAATGTTTGCCATCCTGAAGCTTTTCTTTTTTCCCAATATATTACAATCTAAATATCATACTGATAAGGAAAGAGGTGATTACGTTATCGAACAAATTACTAACATAAAATAATGTAATATGGAGAATTTTGATTTAGCTCTTGTTGACTGGTCGCGAGCGCAATTTGCGTTAACTGCAATGTACCATTGGATATTTGTGCCGCTTACACTTGGTACTTCGTTTATTATTGCCATTATGATGAGTATTTATGTAAAAACCGGCGACGAACGATGGAAAAAGATAACAAAATTCTGGCTTACACTTTTCGGAATTAATTTTGCCATCGGTGTAGCAACGGGTATCATTCTTGAGTTTCAATTTGGCACAAACTGGTCTAATTACTCATGGTTTGTAGGCGATATTTTTGGTGCCCCACTTGCAATTGAGGGTATATTAGCATTCTTTTTGGAATCGACCTTTATAGCGGTGCTTTTTTTTGGGTGGGGTAGAGTGAGCCCTAAGTTTCATCTAATATCTGCATGGCTTGTTGCCATTGGTTCAAACCTATCTGCCTTATGGATACTTGTAGCGAATGCTTGGATGCAAGCACCTGTGGGTATGATGTTTAACCCTGATACAGCTAGAAATGAAATGACTAACTTTTGGGATATATTGCTCTCGCCAACTGCCGTTAACAAATTTCTTCATACAATAACATCGGCATATGTTCTTTCGTCAATTTTTGTAATTGGCGTAAGTGCTTGGTTTTTACTTAAAAACAGAAGAGTAATTTTTGCTAAAAAAAGCATGTTAGTAGGCTCTGTTTTTGGTATTTTATCAGCACTTTTCATGATACTTACCGGAGATGGGTCAGCACGCCAGATATTTAAGGATCAGCCCATGAAATTTGCTTCAATGGAAGGGCTTTATGATGGCGAAACTAATGCACCTTTAGTAGTTGTTGGTTTCATGAAAAAAGCTCCAACCAAGCAAAGTCCTAAGCTTGAGAAGTTTGCCTACAAAATTGAAATCCCAAACTTACTGTCGTACATGGCAGCATTAAATCCAAATGCTTTTGTGCCCGGAATTCATGATATTGTGCACGGCAATAAAGAACATGGTATTATTTCGTATTACGATAAAATAAAACAGGGAAAAATTGCAATTAGTGCACTAAAAAAATATAAGGAAGCAGTAAGTAAAGGCAATAAAACACTTGCATCTTCCGAATTAGTAAGGTTTAATAATAACTACAAGTATTTTGGATTTGGATATTACAACGATCCTCATAATCTTATCCCTAATGTTCCGGTAATTTTTTACGCATTTCATACTATGGTAGGGTTAGGGATGTTGTTTTTATTAATTTTTGTATTAGTACTTTATTTTTTGTACAAAAAAGATATTACAAAAGCCCGTTGGCTCAATTACATTGCATTATGGGCAATTCCGCTCGCATACATAGCACAGCAATCAGGATGGATGGTTGCTGAATTTGGTCGCCAACCTTGGGTTGTACAAAACTTAATGACTACTCGAAGTGCCGTCTCAAATATTAATTATCATAGTGTAATAACTACATTTGTAATCTTTGCAATCACCTTTACTGTATTGTTAATTGCAGAAATTAAAATTATGCTTACGCAGATTGTAGTTGAATCAAAAATAAAGGAGGACTAAGCTATGTTTGAAAATCTTACTTACTTAACATTACAGCAATATTGGTGGGCAATAATTGCATTACTGGGCGCAATATTGGTTTTTATGCTCTTTGTTCAAGGTGGTCAAACCCTAATATATACAATCGGCAAAACAGATATTCAGCGGAAAATAATAGTTAATGCATTAGGTCGTAAATGGGATCTTACTTTTACAACTTTAGTAACATTTGGTGGTGCTGCCTTTGCCTCATTTCCATTGTTCTATTCCACAAGCTTCGGGGGAGCATACTGGGTATGGATGATAATACTTTTTGCATTCATTTTTCAGGCAGTTTCATACGAGTACCGCTCTAAACCTAATAACTTCCTTGGTGAAAGAACATTTGAGGTCTTCTTGTTTATCAACGGATTACTTGGAACAATACTTCTCGGAACTGTAGTCGCAACTTTCTTTACAGGCTCACCATTCTCCGTTAATAATATGAACAGTTCAACATGGCAATCGCCATACATGGGACTTGGACTGGCTTTTAATTTTACACACTTTGCCACCTATATTAACCTGTCGCTCGGACTATCAGTATTCTTTTTGTCAAGAGTACTTGCCTCAATGTATTTTATGAATAGTATTAATAATGCAGAAATACTTAAGCTATCAAAAAAACAAGTCCTGCTAAATGCAATCCCATTTCTTATATTTTTTTTATTTTTCCTTTTCAATATA
>VAPK010894961.1_pt1 | contig 10230 bp, 9 predicted proteins | sample 3395031 | NCBI WGS metagenome assembly VAPK01 (sample SAMN08290443, study PRJNA428436) | hydrothermal vent metagenome | isolation source: Deep-sea hydrothermal vent chimney 1 | place: Pacific Ocean: Juan De Fuca Ridge
ATACCGAGTCAACGAGGTCGTTGCTCGAACGACTCACCTTCGACGTCGACGGAACCGACCCACTCACCGTGACCGTTCCGACACGGCGCCCCGACGTTCGTCGTCCCATCGACCTGGTCGAGGAGATCGCCAGGCTCCACGGGTTCGCCTCGATCCCAGACACGGTCCCGTCCGGGCCCGGTGGGGGGTTGCCACACGAGGAACGCCGACTCCGAGATCTTCGCGAGACACTCGTGGGCACCGGGCTGTACGAGACCCTGTCGTTCTCGTTCATCAGCGCGCAGGACATCGAGATCCTCCATCCCGAGGGAGCCGGCGTGACCGACGCTGCCATCTCGGTCGTGAACCCACTGAACGACACCGAAGGTGTCATGCGTACGTCGCTCATCCCCGGTCTCCTCAAGGCTGCTTCGGTGAACCTGGCCCGTCGGCTTCCCGCAGCAACACTCTTTGAGATCGGAAAGGTTTTCCTTCCCGGCACTGGCAAGCTTCCCGACCAACCGGAACGCCTCGGTTTCGTCCTTGCCGGGCGTCCTGATGCAACCTGGCACAGTGAACCGCAGGAGTTCGATGTGCACGACGGAACGGGAATCGTAGAACTCATCGGGCTCGAGATGCGTCTCCCAGATCTCGAACTCGTCCAGGCCGAGAGGGTCCCGTTTCACCCAGGACGATGTGCCGATGTCACGGTGGGTGGGTCGGTGATCGGAACGGTAGGAGAGATGATCCCGTCGGTGATCGGTGCTTTCGGACTTCCTGGGAGTGTGGCCGCTGCCGAGATCGACACAGCCGTGCTCCTCGCAAATCGGGGCCATTGGAAGTACGTGGCTCCGAGCAGCTTCCCTCCAGTCGTGTTCGACATGGCGTTCGCAGCACCGCTGGACGTCCCTGCGAGCGCTGTCTTGTCGGCTGCCAACACCGGTGCAGGCACCCTCTTGGAGCACAGTCAGCTGTTCGACATTTTCTCGGGTGACTCGGTCGGTGACGGTCTCGTCTCATACGCCATCAACTTCCGGCTCCGGGCTCTGGATCGGACGCTCACCGACGAGGAGGTTGCACCGGTACGCAGGATGATCGCCGACACGGTGTTCGAGGCGACCGGCGCCACGCTGCGTGGCGAGCTCTGACCCGAGGGGCCCGATATGGACGATCTCGTCGCAGGGACCGCTCTCGACGTCGCACCCCGGCTCATCGGATGTCTTCTCACGACGAGGATCCGCGGAGTGTCGACATCCGTCCGCCTGATCGAGGTCGAAGCCTATGGGGGCAGCGATGATCCGGCCTCTCATGCTTACGGTGGCCCGACGGAGAGGAACCGCTCGATGTTCCTCGCTGCGGGCCACCTCTATGTGTATCTGAGCTACGGCATCCACCAGCTCGTCAACATCGTGACGGGACCCGAGGGTGAACCGGGAGCGGTGCTGCTCCGGGCTGGCGAACCCGTCGAGGGCCACACCGTGATGAAACAACGGCGGGGGAGGGGGGACCACCTGACAGATGGACCCGGCAAGCTCGCTCAGGCACTCGGATTGACGCTGACACACGACGGCATCAGCCTGGATGATGGCCGTATCTCGCTCACACCTCCGCCCAGTATCCACCCGGTGCGCGCCACGCCGCGGATCGGAATCTCGAAGGCAGTCGAACGACCCTGGCGCTTCGTCCAGGCGGACACAGCCGCCCCCGACGTCACCCACACCAGGTGTACCCTCGTTCCACGATGAAGTCACCACAAGAACAGTACGCATACATCACACGGACGGTCGACGTCACCCTGCCGGAGGGGGCCCTGCGCTCCCAGCTCGAACGCGGTACTCCACTGCGCGTGAAACTCGGGATCGACCCGACCGCCCCCGACGTAACGCTGGGATGGGCTGTGGTGTTCGATCTCCTTCGCCGCTTTCAGGAGATGGGCCACACTGCGGTGCTCATCCTCGGTGACTTCACGGCCCAGGTCGGCGACCCGACAGACAAGAGCGCAACACGCAAACGCCAGACTCGGCAAGAGGTCGATGCGTACATCGATGCCCTGCTCCCCACGGTCCAGTCTCTCCTCCTCCCCGAGAACCTCGAGATCCGACGTAACTCAGAGTGGCTGGGCGCCATGGATATGGCAGACGTCCTCGAGATGACGGCCCAGGTGACCGTTTCGAGGCTCATGGATCGTGACGACTTCTCGAAACGCTGGAAGGACAATCAACCGATCTCACTGATCGAGTTCATGTACCCCCTTCTTCAGGCCACCGACTCCGTCGCCATCGAAGCGGACGTTGAGATCGGGGGGAATGATCAGCTCCTCAATCTCCTGATGGGCAGAGACCTCCAGGAACGTGCCGGCCAGCACCCACAGTCCGTGGCCACAGTTCCGCTCCTCGTCGGTACCGACGGCACGCACAAGATGTCCCAGTCCCTCGGCAACTACATCTCGGTGAGAGATGATGCCAACGAGATGTTCGGCAAGACGATGTCGATTCCCGACGAGCTGATGCCTCAGTGGTTTCGGCTCGCCGCCGCTGCGATCCCCGAGGAGGTCGCCGCCATCACCGACGGTCTTGCTGATGGGTCGCTCCATCCCGGGGAGACCAAGCGGAGACTCGCTCGGTCCGTCGTTACCCGATTCCACGATGCATCCACAGCAGAGGCGGCCGAAAACGCTTTCGATGCGCTGTTCAAGGCGAAGTCCGTCCCGGATGATGTGCCAACATCGACACTCACCGACGAGGATCCCGTGTGGTTGCCACGGGCGTTACACGATGCAGGCCTCGCTGCGTCCAACAGCGAAGCACGTCGACTCATCAGCCAGGGAGCGGTCAAGATCGACGGGGAACGTGTCACCGATGAGGAGTTCGCACGTGACACTCTCGCTGGCCATGTCGTCCAGATAGGGAAGCGCCGGTTCGTTCGTTTCGTCTGATCGTCACGGCACGGCGACGGATACGACTATATTCGCACCGTGCAGCCAGATAGCAATCATCGGGCAGAGATCGGCGACTACGCGAACCAGATAACGCTCCGTGGAGCGGTATTCGTCGTGGCAGGCCTCATTGCACTCCTTGCACCCTCTGCTTCCCGGTTGGTTCTCGCCATCGTCGTTGCCGGTGTTCTCATCATCAACGGATCGCTCGATCTGTACACTTCTGCACGAGCCAAACCAACGCGATGGTTGGGCGTCGCACTCGGCACCGTCTACGTTGTGACCGGCGTTGGGCTGTTCCTCGTCACCGACAAGACGATCCGCGTCATCACCCTCCTCATCGCATCGGTAGCGATTCTGCGCGGCGTGACGGTCGCCTTTGCTGCCATCCGACGTCGAAGGTCGAGCGCGACATGGACGTTCGACCTCGTCCGAGGGTTCCTGTTCATCGCCGTGGGCCTCGTCACCGTTGTCGTACCCGAGTCGATCATCGCGGGGTTGATCTTCGCCATCGCAGGAGCATCCATCATCTACGGTGCCGTGACCTTGTCTTTCGGCATCATGCACGCAGACGACGTCGACGAAGACAGGGTCGAGGTCGGTGGCTATCTCAAGGCGTGGCTCGACCAACGTGACGTCGGGGACGATATGCGCAACGACATTGTCGACAACCTCTTCTTCGAGCCACCGGACGCAACCCAGAAACAGGTTGGCTTCTGGGTCCTTCTTGTCCTTTCGACGGCGATCGCCACGCTCGGCATCATCGCCGACTCGACCGCTGTCGTCATCGGTGCGATGCTCGTCGCCCCACTGATGACACCGATCATGGGGGTCAGCGCTGCCATCGTCAATGGATGGGCGAAACGTGTTGCAACGTCGTTCGCAACCATTGCCGGAGGTGTTGGAGTGTCCATCGCCACCGCGTGGATCGTCACCGCGTGGAACCCACAGCTCGTACCACTTGCGGCCAACTCACAGATCCTCTCGCGAACGTCACCGACCCTCGTCGACATGATGATCGCAGTCGCCGCCGGTGCAGCAGGAGCCTACGCAACCGTCGACCGGCGGGTGTCTTCCTCGATCACCGGCGTCGCCATCGCCGTCGCTCTCGTCCCGCCTCTCGGTGTGGTTGGTCTGACCCTCAAGGCCGGGGAGTACGGCGATGCCGGGGGAGCGTTTCTCCTCTTCCTCACGAACCTCGTATCGATCATCCTCATAGCATCGGTCGTGTTCGTCATCGCTGGTCTCGTCCCGATCGAACAGTTCAAGGAGAACCGCCAGAAGATGCGAACGGTGATCTCGACCGTGACCGTTGGGGCGCTCGTCATCATGCTCCCGCTCGTGTTCACGTCCGAAGGCATCATCGCAAGTGCCGCCAGACAGTCATCCGCACAGAGGTTGACCGAGGAGTGGCTGAAGGACTCGTCGGATCTCACGCTCAACAAGGTCGTTATCGCGACGGACGACATCAGCGTGGTGCTCTCCGGGGAAGGTACGGTCCCGGATGTCAACGATCTCGAGAGGGAGCTCGAGAATGAGTTCAAGACGAACATCTCACTCGTCGTCGACTACTTCCCCTCGGTCCGACTCATACCGTCGGTTCCGTGAGCCGCACCGACCGTCCCCGCCTATCCTGAAGTCATGCTCCACCCCTCGACGGACACGACGCTGCACGTAACCCTTTCTGGCGACGTCTTCTTGAAGTCACGACGGACCCAGCAACGACTCATCAAGATGGTCCTAGCGAACCTCATGCAAGCCGTCACATCGGCAGGATATGAAGGAGGACTCGCGCGGGTGGGAACGCACAGGTACGCACTGTCGCCGGCGGGCGAGACGCTCGACAGGGTGCGTGAAGCGGCCCTGACCGTATTCGGTGTCGGTTCTGTCGATCTCGTCTCAGAACAAGAATTCACAGGTCTCGATGATCTTGCATCCCTCGTTGCCGCACAGGCAACCGACAGGATCTCAGGGACGACGTTCGCAGCAAGAGTGAAACGCCGCGGGACACACTCGTGGACATCCATCGACCTTGCACGACGGATCGGCGCGCTCCTCGTGGACGCAGGGGGCAAGGTAGACCTCACCAACCCGGACGAGACGGTAGACGTCACCGTGCTTGATGATCGGGCGTTCATCGTGCTCGATCACCGGGTGGGTCCAGGCGGCCTACCGATCGGAACGCAGAACAGGGTTCTGTGCTTGATCTCGGGGGGGTTCGACTCGGTCGTCGCCGCATGGATGCTGATGTCTCGCGGGTGCTCGGTGGACTTCGTCCACTTCTCCCTCAACTGTGCCCAGGCAGATCATGCCCTCGCCGTTGCCGGCGAACTGACTCGAGCATGGGGTCACGGCATGGATCCACAGGTACATCTCGTAGAGTTCCAACCTGTCAAGGACGCGCTCTACGAACACGTCGACTCCCGGATGCGCCAGGTCACCCTCAAGGTCATGATGGCCAAGGCGGCAGACAGGATCGCCGAGGAGACCGGCATCCCTGCTCTCGTCACCGGAGACGCCCTCGGTCAGGTCTCCTCTCAGACGCTCCCGCATCTCGTCGCTGTGTCGAAAGCTGTTCGAACGCCCATCCTGCGTCCTCTCGTCGGTCTCCCGAAGCAGGCGATCATCGATCTCGCTCGCATGATCGGCACAGCGGAACTCTCGGCGCGGGCCCAGGAGGTGTGCGACCTCTCTGAGGGACGCCCGGTTGCAACAGCATCAACTCTCACTGCAGTCGACGCAACCGTCGAGTCGATGCCCGAACACGTGCTCGTCGACGTGGTCTCGACGGCAAAGGTCTTCAAGCTCGCCGACTGGTCCCCGGGACAGATGTAGCTGCGCTCGCCGCCATCGGCCGTCAGCGCACCAGATACGTCTTGTACTTGACGTACTCCATGTCGTCGAGGATGCCGCGTTGGTTGAGATCGTGGAGGCGTGCGATCGTATCAGCGGTGTCAGGATCCGGACCCGTCTGGCCCGGCTCGGTGACCGCGTACTGGTTCTGTCCTGTCTCACGCAGCCCGAAGTAGACGATGACGCCAAGCACGGGAAGGAGGACGATCGCTATCGCCCACAGGGCCTTTGTGATGCCAGAGATGTCTGAGCGGAACAGATCGACGAGGGCGAAGATCCACAGGAGCATCAGAGGGATCCAGATGGCGAGGAGCCAGAAGGTGTTCCAGAAATCCATGTCGGTTCCCTCCGTGCCTGTGGTAGGGGATGAGTGTAGGACTGCCAGACGGGAGTCGTATAGAATCCGAGCGCTCACACTAGAGGGGACCCATGAAGAAGATCATCATGATGGCCGTGATGGCCTCTTTCGTTCTGGTCGCGTGCCAAGGGGGCGGGCCCGATGTCACCCTACCGACCGTTCCCGGCGACACGTCGCCAACAACGGTGGCACCGACCACGACCGTCGCACCGCCCGACACCGAAGCACCTACCACGACCGTTGCACCCCCCGACACGGAGGCGCCGACCACGACCGTCGTGCCTGAGGATGAGGCAACAGGGGAGGCTCCGTGGTGGCTCCTGATCGTCGTTGGGCTCGGCATCATCATCCTGATCGCCGTCTTCGTCACACGAGGCTCGAAGAAGAGTGCCGTACCGATCGTGGCGGGACCGACCTGGAAGGACCATGCCCGCAAGGGGTACGCAGACGCCCGGTGGCTCTACGATGCCATGAGCGAGGACCTCGCCGTATGGCGGGGCAACGCCCGATTCGACGACGCAACCGCAACGGGTGCCACGGCGGGAACGTCTCGTTCAGAGACCTGGTCGCAGATGACCGATCGGATGACACGTGCCGCAGACTCGCTCTACGCCCTCGAGGCTGCTGCCCCCGACCAACGATCTGCCGATCTTGCACGCAACGCAGTCACGACGATGCGCTCGACGAGAGATGCGCTCGACGCCAGGGCCGAGTCCCGGTTCGCTTACCGCACCACTGATGCCTCGGAGCACACCGACCAGCAACTCATGGATGGCAGGGAACGTGAGGTACGTTCCTCACGCAACCTCGTCGAAGCACGCAACGCCTTTGCCAAAGCGCTCACGGATCTCTCAACGATCGTCTAGGCGCTGAGCGCCTTCAGGTCGACGTTGCCCCCGGAGAGAATCGCTCCGACGCGCCGTCCCGAGAACTCTTCGGGGTAGCGCAGGAGGGCAGCAACGACCGTTGCCGAAGATGGTTCGATCACGAGCTTCATCCTCGCCGCAACCAGACGCATCGCGGTGAGCATCTCGTCGTCGGAGACCAGCAAGATACGTCTGCCGGCGTCCGACAGCATCCCGAAAGCGAGGCTGCCGATGCCGGTGAGGAGCCCGTCTCCGACACTGTGCTCACCCGTAGCCGGATACTGCACACCATCACGAAGGGATCTGTAGGAGTCGTCCACGAGTTCTGGCTCGACCCCCAGTACATCGATGCCTGCGTGGGCACCTACCAGGGAGGCTCCCGAAAGGAGACCCCCGCCACCGATGGGAGCAACGATGACGTCGACACCCGGGACCTGCTCGAGCAGCTCCATCGAGGCGGTTCCCTGGCCAGCGATCACCGCTGGATCGTCGAACGGGTGGACCACGGTGGAGTTGGTCCGCGTTCTGAGTTCCTCTAGTACCGTCTCACGCTCGGCCTGGTCACAGAAGACGATGTCGGCTCCATACCCTTGCACTGCTTCGATCTTGACCTTCGCAGCGTGGCGTGGCATCACGATCGTGGCGGGCACCCCGCGAATGGCTGCCGCGTAGGCAACGGCCTGTCCGTGATTGCCCGACGAGTGAGTGATGACGCCCCCGCCAGCATCGGCGTCGGAGAGACTCAGCACGGCGTTCACTGCGCCACGCGCCTTGAACGCTCCAACCTTCTGGAGGTTCTCGGCTTTCAAGAACACAGACGCACCGACGCGATTGTCTATGTATGTGCTCGTCAAGACCGGTGTGCGGTGCACGTACGGTTCGATACGGCGCGCTGCGGCGATGATGTCCTCGTATGTCGGTGTCCTCACGTCACTCCTTCTGTGTCGGTTCAAGACGCGAAAGGCTCGTTCCCACGAAGTACGAACCGAGGGATGCAGCACCAAGGAGGTGCCACACGGCGTGGCCCTGGAAGAGGCTGCCCGGATCACAGAAGGGGCTACCCGTGCGGCCGAGGAGGAACATCGCGACCGCCAGGGTGATCGTGATGAAGCTTGCAACGAACCATCTCGACAGCGCCCTGCCCTGACGGCGAAGCAGCACATCTGAAACCACGAGAATGATGACACCGACCACCATGACCATGTTGGTGATCCCAGGCGACAGCACCAACGTGGCTGCGATCACCCCCGAACCCAGAGCGGTTGCCGTCCACCGTCGTCCAGATGACCATGCGAACCGGTCGGCCAGATTCCCGATGCCGAGGAACCAGAGTGTGATCAGGAAGGTGACGTCGTGGGTGAACTGGCTTCCTTGGGATTGTGGACCGTGGAACAGGACGCTTCCGATGCCCGTGAACGCCATCAAGACACCGAACACGAGACGGTACGTTCGCTCCCTTCCGGACACGGCGAACGCCCATCCGAACACGAACACACCGATGATGGTGTACGCGAGGCTCGAGACCGTGTTGATCGGCTGGGCGAGCACGCCCGTGCCGATCGACTCACAGTCCGAACCACCCATCTGAGCCGAGATCACTCCAACCATCAGACCAGCGTAGGTGCTCCGAGGTGCTCACCCGTGCAGACAAATCGGTTTTGCTGCTTCCCCAGTGTGCCGACATGTGTGAAGAGGGCTTGACCGTGCCCGAAGTTCATCGTACGGTGAGCCGCGGGCACGGCGCGAACGAGGGAAGGCGACCACGAAAGAGGGGTCGCACATGCAGACACTTGCACACAAGATCCGTGCGAAGGAGTTTTCGCGCGCCAGACGCGGCTACGAGGTCGCTGAGGTCACAACCTTCCTCGAGGATGTCGCAGCCGACGTCGACAGCCTCGAGACGGAACTCCGGCGTGAAACCGTACGAGCGAACGCTCTCGAACGACGTGTCCAGTCGCCTCAGCACGCTGAGGGGAACGTCGAAGCAGCCTTCCTCGCTGCCGCCGAGACGAAACAGAAGCTCATCGACGAAGCACAAGAGCGCGCACGACAGATCATCATCGAAGCACGACAACAGGCAGAAGACCTTCTCAGCGCACCCAAAGAAGCCGCTCGTAGGGCCCAGGAAGACAGTTCTGCCATCCTCCTCCAGGCGAAGGAACGCCTGGACTCTGCGATCCGTGAAGCTGCAGCCATCGAAGAGCGGGCTCGTACGGAGGCAGCGAACCTCGAGACTGAGGCCGCTGAGAGAAGCCGGCGCACCGTTGAAGAGTCCGATCGCAGAGCACAAGAGACGATCGACGCTGCCCGTCACGAGGCAGCGATCCGTATCGCCGCGGCACAAAGGGAGAGTTCCGACATCCGCACGGCACTCGAGTCCGAACACACCGAGCTCCTCGAACGTGTTCGGTCGCTCCAGACCGCTGTGGTCGGCATGCTCGAGTATGGAGCAGCGCGATCTGTTGATCTCGCATCGATCGTCGAACCTGACACGGATGCATCCGGCGAGATGGAGGAAGCCTCGTGATCTGGGACCTCAGGGAACCTCGCGACCGTTCCATAGTGTCCACTACCACGAAAGGTCAATAGCATTCCCAGCACGCTGCAGGTTGGATCATGTTGAAGTCGAAGAAGCGAGGAATCCAAGACGTTGCCCGCTACACGGGTGGTCGTCCTTCTGCGTCCTCGTCCTTCGACTCCGATCCCCGGGACGACGATGTCATGTCCAGCGTTGGATTCGCTGTTGCCGTGATCGTGGGATTCATCATCATTGCATTCCTTGGCGTGCGCTTCGGAACCGCAGGCATCGAAGCAGACCTCGAGGCCAAGGCGAGGCAAGCGCTCGCGACCAGCGGGTTCACGGAGGTGAACGTCGACGCGAGGGGCACATCTCTGCGCCTTTCAGGCTCCATCACGACGGAACAGACACAGGATGAGGCGTACGCCGCCGTGTCAGGCATCACCGGAGTCGGGAGCGTGGGTGGAGCGTTGTGGCCTGTCTTTACAGGCGACCTCGAGGAGATCGTCGTGACGGGGGAAGCCATCGATATCACCTGGAACGGGGACGAGGCGATCGTGTCCGGCTCGGTGTCGAGCACTGAGAAGGTCGCGTTCGTGAACCAGACACTCTCGTCCACGTTCACGAACGGTGTCGACATCGCCGGGCTTTCGGCCCTCGAGGGTCTCGAGGACGAGACAACGTGGCTCGGCACGACACTCAGCCTTGTACAGCGTTTCGC
>VAPK010329874.1_pt1 | contig 10229 bp, 7 predicted proteins | sample 3395031 | NCBI WGS metagenome assembly VAPK01 (sample SAMN08290443, study PRJNA428436) | hydrothermal vent metagenome | isolation source: Deep-sea hydrothermal vent chimney 1 | place: Pacific Ocean: Juan De Fuca Ridge
GTAAACCCCGAGCTGACGTAGTCTAATTGAGCGCAAATTGATGCAAGCCCGGCCAGGAATAATTAACTGAAACTGGAGACAGTCAGCCTGACCGCTTTTATCTTGCCACAGTAAGTAGTAGAGGGCTCTTACGATCAATATGAATGGTAACGACAGTGCCTTATTTTGGCGATACTGGCTCGTCTTTCGTCACACGCCCATACACATCATCCAACAGGGCCGACACAATCAAACTTCGCATCTCCGGGTTGGACATAAAATCATTGACGATTTTTTCATTGCGCCCAATACGTGCAACAAAGGCTTGCGTAGCCTTGGGTTCAAACACCACCTTGAATTTTTCCTTGGAGCCTGCCCGGGCCTGTTCTGCCAGTTTTTCATCCTGCGCCATGTCGCCGCTGATCTGCTCGAACAGCAACTTGTCCTCTTCAGTGAAATCAGTGCCAAAACGATCATTGATGATCTGAATAATGGCCGACAGTGGTGATTGTTTCTCCTCCGGCACACCACCCGTACCCAACTCGGTTGCGCCATAAACGGGCCTTGTTTCCCCTACCTCCAGCGCTAGGTTACCTTCAAAGGTTTTATCGTTACGATAGGAAGTCAATTCCACATCATCATCCAAATCCAGCACCCCGCCATTAGAACGATAAGGCAGCTTGGTTAATAGATAACGCCCATAGGCATAGTGTTTTTCCAACTGCACATCCTGCCAATCGATAATCTGACTCAAAAAACTGTACAGGCGCACAAAGCTTTGCAGGCTGCTTTTAAAATCTTCCCCTTCGTCCGTGTAGCATTCTTCGCCCACAGATGCGGTGTTATCCCGAAACTCTTGTTTGTAGCGTTCCACTGCCGGATCTATCCAACGGTTCAACTGGCCGTGGTCGCGCTGAGTTTGCCTCGCTTGTGGCTTGTAATAAATTTTCGCAAACGCCTCCACCTCATCACTGCGCAAGATACCGAACTGCTGAATCTTCGTATCCAGGGTATAAAGCTGATTCGGGTCGGTCGGTTCTTCAATTTCAGACGCTTCAAAATAGGGTTCGAAGCTCTCCCTGATCTCTTCCACCTCGTTGGCGAAATCCAGCACGAAAGTATCCACCTTGCCCGGTGCGGTGCGGTTCAAGCGGGACAAGGTTTGCACCGCCTTCAAATCTTTCAGCGGCTTATCCACAAACATAGTGTGCAGCAGCGGCTGATCAAACCCGGTCTGATATTTTTCCGCCACAATCAGAGTGTGGTATTCCGATGATGCAAAACGATCCGGCAGCTCCTTTTCACCGAAGCCATTCATGCCCGCCTCGGTGTAGCTGATGTCATTCAGGTCAGGGTCTTCCACCGCACCCGAAAAGGCCACCAGTGTGTTGATGTCGGCATAACCCTTCTCCTTGATGTACTGGTCAAACGCCTGCTTGTAGCGCACCGCGTGCAGGCGCGAACGAGTCACCAGCATCGCCTTGGCACGACCACCGATCTTCTTGCGGGTGAAGCGCCGGTAATGTTCCACCATGATCTCGGTCTTCTGAGCAATATTGTGCGGGTGCAGCGACATAAACCGGGCGATAGCGCGTTTGGCCTTTTTCTCGTCCACTTCCGGGTCATCATCAATGGCCTTGGAAAGTTCGTAATAGGTCTTGTAGGTCGTGTAATGCTTCAACACATCATGGATGAAACCTTCTTCAATCGCCTGCCGCATGGAATAGAGGTGGAATGGTCGTGGCATTCCTTCATTATCTTCCACCCCAAACATCTCCAGCGTTTTATGTTTGGGCGTGGCGGTGAAGGCATAAAAACTGATGTTCTCCTGCCTGCCGCGCTTTTTGATTTCGGCCAGAATAATCTCTTCACTGCTGGGTTCTTCAGGTAGTTTTTCGTCTTCCCCTTCCGCCGCGTTCAGGGCATCTTCTTCGCTGTGCTTACCCAGTACCACACGCAAATTGGCCGCACTGCGCCCGCTCTGGCTACTGTGGGCTTCGTCCACGATCACCGCAAACCGCTTGCCGCCAAAGTCGTTTACCTTGTCCAGAATGAAGGAAAACTTTTGCAGAGTAGTGATGATGACCTTCACTCCGCTGTTCAGGGCATTGGCCAGATCCGCAGACGATTTTTCATCGTCAATCTTCTCCACCACACCCCGCTTGTGTTCAAACTGATAGATGTTGTCCTGTAACTGCTTGTCCAGATTGCGTCGGTCGGAGATCACCACCACCGAATTGAAGATAGGCCGATTGTCATCATCGTGCAGGCTGGCAAGCTGGTGGGCCGTCCATGAAATGGTATTGGTCTTGCCCGAACCGGCGCTGTGCTGAATCAGATAGTGTTCACCCACGCCCTGCGCACGGGTACTGGCCAACAGTTTGCGGGTAGCATCAAGCTGGTGATAACGGGGAAATATCAAGGTCTCCTTGCGGCTCTTTTTACCGGTTTCACGGTTGCGGGACTCACTCACCTGCACATGAATGAAGCGGTGAATAATATCCAGCCAGCTATCGCGCTGCCAGACCTGTTCCCACAAATACCCCGTTTTGTAACCCGTTGCATAATCGTGCTGGTCAGGATTACCCTTGCCCCCATGATTGCCAGTGTTCAATGGCAGAAAAAAGGTGCCTTTGCCTGCCAGTTTGGTGGCCATATAAGCCTCATCCGTATCTACGGCAAAATGCACCAGCGCCCGTTTTTTGAATTGAATCAGCGGGGTTTTATTGCTAGGCACGCGATCTTTCAGATATTGGCGGATGGCATTGATCGACCGCTGGCCGGTGAAAGCGTTTTTCAGCTCCACCGTAGCAATGGGCAGACCATTCAGGGAGAGCAGCATGTCGATGGACTTTTTACTCTCCAGGTCGTAGTAAACCTGCCGCATCACCGTCAGACGGTTCTGCTGGTAGCGTTTTTCGGTGTCCGGGTTCAAACCGGTGGCGGGTTTGAAATAAGCCAAATGAAGGGTCTGCCCCCGATCCCGCACGCCGTTGCGCAGCACATCCAGCAGGCCGCGACGGTCACATTCTGTCGCGATCCGTTGCACCACCGATTTTTCCACATTGCCTCCATAGCTGGCAGACAACTTATCCCACGTCTCGGGCTGGGTCTGTTTGATAAAAGCCAACAGGGTTTCAACGTCCAGCGCCAGAGCGGCATCAAACTGGCTGCTGTCGGCCTTTTCATAACCGGCGTGATCCACCAGCCAGGCTTCTATGGCCACTTCAAAGTCTTGTTCAGTCGTTGCTGGTATATTTATTTTGGTCATAAAAAGACTTTCCAGTATCCACCTTTTTTAGGGCCGATATACACAAGTTTGCCTTGTTGTTTGAGTTTCGCCGCCGCCCGTTCTACGGTGCTGGTGGAGCGGCCAATAATATTGGCAAGCTCGGCAAGTGTTAGCTCAGGTCTTTGTTGTAATAATTCAATCATTGCTGCGGGAGTTTCTACCCGCGTTTCTACCCGCGTTTCTACCCGCATTTCTATTTGTGCATTAACGGCATCCTGCAAGCTGCTTTGCATGGCTTTTAACAAAAAACCAATAAAATCAGTGCAATCCGCTTGTTTGTCGGCTTCACCCAGCAAACGATAATATTCGTTTTGTTGCTGTTTAATCACGGTTTCAACCGGCAAATAAGCCAGTACCGGTTGCCATTGGCTCAATATCAGGGTTTGCCACAAACGCCCCATGCGGCCATTGCCATCACTAAAAGGGTGGATAAATTCGAATTCGTAATGAAAAGCGGCCGAAGCGATGAGGGGATGGGCTTCGGTATTGGCCAGCCAATTCAATAAGTTTTCCATCAAACGTGGCAACTGCTTAGCAGGGGGTGCCATGTGAATCAGTTGTTTGCCCTGGTAAATACCCGTGCCGCCACAGCGTAACAAACCGGCATCATTCATCAGGCTTTGCATTAAAATACCATGCGCTATCAGCAAGTGTTCGAGTTGGTCTGGCAGCCAATCAGCCATGGCTTCGTAAGCGGAAAAAGCATTTTTTACTTCCTGAATTTCCCGTGGTTGACCGAGGACAGTTTTACCTTCAATCACCGCCGTTACCTGTTCGATGTTTAAGGTATTTTGTTCCACTGCCAGCGAAGCCTGAATGGTTTTAATACGATTGCTACGCCGCAGTTTTGGCACCAGACTGTTTTGGCTTGCCGCTTTCCACTGGCCAATCAGTTCGGCGATCTCAGCAACCTGTTTAGTGAGGCCGTGGGTGAGGGTAAAGGGGGGTTGGTAAGCTTGGCTCATATTGGACTAATCGCTAGCTGTGCTTTTTCTGGTTCCCATGCGCCTGCGTGGGAACGGGGGATCAATACTGCCCGACCCGTGGTCATTTTAGGTGCTTCGCGGTGGTTAATCATTTTTCAATACTCATGAACTTGCCCCAAAACAAAACGTGCCTGTTCATGGCGCAGCATTTCATAGGGCGACATAAACTTAACCCCTGTTCCTACACAAGCATTGGGTATCTTGATTTTTTTGACTGAATTAGAGGGTATTTCATGGGTTACTACGGTGTAGCCGTTCGCCAGCGCATGAGCAACCAGATAATAGTCGGCGACCTGAAAAAAGGTGGTAATGGCGGTTGCTTCATAACCATTATTGGTTGCCCATTGACTCACATTCCCCAAACTTTGTAATACCGCCGCATCAGGATTAAGAAAAAAATCAGGGTCACGGTCTTTTGCCCAATCGGACAGATCATCATCGCCCGCTTGAATTTCATCACCGACCTTTTCAATGCTGAATACCCTGCCCACCCGGTTTTGTTCAACCAGCCATTGCCAAAATGCGGGGCAAAAATCCAGACCATAGTGCAGGTTCTTGGCCTGAATAAACACATTGGCATCCAGCAGATAACTCATTAGCGCAACCCCAACCTTTCCGCTTCCTTGTAAAAGGTATCGGACTTGCGAATATTCAACATGCGAAACGCATCTTGAAACAAGGTCTGGCCTTCCAAGGTGCTGCTGACGATGGCCCGGGCAAAACGCTTGCTGACACGGGCACCCAGATTATTGTAGAAATCACCACCGCCACTGCCGCGCTTGTCCAACTTGCGCAGCCTTGCCAGCTCTTCATGGTAATAATCCCAGAAGGCATCCTTACCCATTAATCCCATATCAGCAAAGCGACGCAGTATCACCAGCGTGCTCACTTTGAATTGACGCGCCAGCCTTTGTATTTCATCCGGCAATTCGGCATTGGGGTTGTATAAGCGGCTGACGGTTTCCAGTGGTACCAGCAGCTCAGCGGCTACGGCATTGCACCAATGCTCTATTTGCTCGTCTGGTAATATCACGGCCTGCGCATCGGAAACGCCACTTTCACCCAGCCAGATATGCGCCAGCTCATGGGCCAGGGTAAACATCTGCGCTGCTTTGCTATCACTGCCATTGATAAAAATCAGTTGCGCCAGATCATCCACCAGAGCGAAACCGCGAAACTCTTCTGGGTCTAATTTGCGGTGAGTATTACTGCCGACAACACCGCTGACCATCACCAGCACACCGGCATCTTCCACACGAGCAATAAACTGGCGTAAGGCTTCTGTCCATGTGGGCATAGAACGGCGTTGTTCCAGATCAAAGTCAAGCACTTCACGCATCTGCGCCGCTACGCTGACGATATCATCTTTAATCGTTACAGAGCCCACAAAGGCAGGGGCATTTTCACCGTGCAGGCGCAAATAATCCCGATACCACACCTGCCGCTGCTGACAGACATAAAGGGTATCCAGCAAGTCCGGGCTGGGGCGATGAATACGGCTATTGGCCATGGTGCGAAAATCCGGCACAGGCAGGGTTTCGACCGGCGGCTCAGGCAGAAAAAGATAACCAATCGCCGTATGGGTTTTGTTGGCGAAGTTTTCCAGTTGTTTCAGGGTGGGCTGAATTTCGCCTGTCAGCCAATCATGGATTTTGGGGAAGGCTTTTATCAGTGTATCGGGGCTTAAATCCGCACGCGCAAGCGCCCAGTGCAGCAGTTCAGGATTAAGGGTTACGCGGGTCATGCGGTTACTTTACCCTGCTTTCTGGTTCCCATGCTCTCGCGTGGGAACGAGGAGAGATCATTTTGGCTCATCCACACCATCCCGTCCCGCGCATAAAGTTTCACGCTGGCTTTGCCATCAGCGGTGTTGTAGATGACGATATGTTGCGGCGTGTTATCCATTGACGATATTTCTTACGTCAATCTTGCCGGTGACGGCAGCGGATATTAGGGCGGCACGGCGTTCTTTTAGCAATGCCACTCCATCAGCAACTCTATCTACCAACTTTTGAAGAATAGTCATTCTCTCTAATAGCTCGTCATTGATTTCCAACTGTTCTTTAAGTGGCGGCACAGGAAATAGGCTTGCCGATAAATATTCCTGCTCAATGCTTTCAACTGTTGCACCTTCCTTAGACCACTCCAGAAGCAAAGAGGGCACATTTCCTAAAATGTAATTTTCAGCATATTCAACGTTCATTCTTTTGTTAAATTTCAATGCTTTCATGTCTTGGTTAAGGGTTACTTCCACAGTGTTAATTGCTATAGGGATAGTTCTTTGAAGAATTCCTGACCGCACAACCATTAACAATGCACCAGGTTCAACAAAGTTTGTTGATGATTCGTCAACAGCTTTTTCTGTAAGCTTATCTTGGGTATCTGATATCCGGAAATATTTCATATCTTTGGGTGATACCCACGGTATATCACCGCCAACCCAATAACTTAAATTATCTTTTGCAGGAGTTCCTCCGCCACTAAAGTCACACAAGTATTTCAATGGCACCATTTCCCAATGCTCAGGAATCTCCCCCAACCATTCAACCCCACTCTCTTTCATTTCAACATCAGGGTTTAGCCCTTTGGTGACGGCATGGGAGATCACCGCCTGACGTTTTTCCTGTAGCAGTTTGATCAGTTGTTGCTGCTTTTCAATCAGGCGGTCTATTTTTTGGGTTTCGCGGTCAAGGAAGGTGGCGATTTGGGTTTGTTCTTCAATGTCAGGATACGGAAAAACAATATTCCCCAAGTCTTCTTGCGTCATACTGGGAACAGCGGTGTTTGTTGAAAAGTAGTCAAACTTTATAGTCAAAACACAATTGTAAAGGTACTTTGGAAAAGTATTTCTGTTTATCGCCGTATAGAACATCGTATCAACAGTCCAGAATGGCCCATTAATATATAAAGGCTTATCTATCGTGCCTTTCCGTCCAAGCAAAACTGATTCGCCCTTAAACAGATATGTTGAAGCATACGAAAACTGCCCCCCAGAACCTATAACCGGAAATCCCGGCTCACTCACTTCAACATCTTTATAATCCTTCCCATTCTTGATGCGCGCCATAAATTTGAATGGTCTTACGTCCCAATGCTTGGGGATTTCGTCAACCCACTCAATCCCACTATCCTTATATTCTGAATGCGCCGGATAGGTCATACATGCACTTCCTGTAACATCTGCATAATCTCCGCACTCACCTTATTTAGATCTGCATCGATCTCTTCCAGTGAACGCGGCGGCACATATTGGTAGAAGTGACGATTGAAGGGGATTTCATAACCTGTTTTGGTCTTGTCGTGGTCTATCCACGCATCAGGCACATGGGGCAGCACTTCGCGTTTGAAGTAGTCGTCGATGGCTTCTTTCAGTGGTACGTTTTCATAGTCGCGCAGTTCGGTGTCGGCTTCGGGCTTGCCTTTGTTGGCACCAGACTGAATCAAACAGGTGTCGGCGCTGTCATCCTTTTCACTTAACGCCTGCCAGATGGTTTTTAGCAGAGGTGCGCCAATTTTAATCTGGCTCTCCACTCCGGCTGCTTTGAAGGCGGCTTTCAGTGTCTTGATGAACACTTCACGGTTGTTGTAGCGGTGATCCTGATCTAGCGTTTTGATGGCGTTGATAATCGCGGCCTGCTGTTGATCTTTTAGTTTGGCAAAGGGCTTGGCCTGTTGCAGGTTTTCAATGCGCTGATTGCTGGCCTGAAAGTTGAGTTTCAGCGGGCGTTCCACGGTGATGCGCTGGTAGCCGAAATCCCGGTTGTCAAAGATCTTGCACCGTTCGCCCCTGCCCGCCTGAGGCGTATTGCCAAATTCTCCGAAGGTGCGGGTGATGTCGGCAATCTGTTCATCAGATATCTGCTTGCGTTTGCTGCCCAGACTTTTGCGCATCGGGGTGTGGCAATCTACCGCGTTGATCAGCTGCACTTTGCCCTTGCGCTGGGCTGTTTTCTGGTTGGTGATGATCCAGATATAGGTGGCGATGCCGGTGTTGTAGAACATGTCCGTTGGCAGGGCGACAATGGCTTCCAGCCAGTCGTTTTCAATGATCCAGCGACGGATTTCGCTTTCGCCACCTCCTGCACTGCCCGTAAACAGCGGAGAACCATTCAATACCACGGCGAGGCGGGAGCTGTCGCCATTGCGGTTGAATTTGGCGATCATGTGCTGCACGAACAGCAGGGAACCATCACTGACTCGCGGCAGGCCTGCACCAAAGCGCCCTTTGTAGCCAAGGCTGCTGGCCTCGTCCCTGATCTCACTCTCGACCTTTTTCCACTCCACGCCGAAGGGGGGATTGGAGAGTAGGTAGTCAAATTCTTCATCGGGCAGGCCATCTTCGCTGAAGCTGTTGCCGGGGTAGATGTTTTTGGCGTTCTGTCCTTTGATCATCATGTCGGATTTGCAGGTGGCGTAGCTTTCGTCGTTCAGCTCCTGGCCATAGACTTCCAGATGGGCATCGGGGTTGAGCTCGCGCAGGTACTCTTCGGCCACGCTTAACATGCCGCCGGTGCCGCAGGCGGGGTCATACAGTTTGCGGATGGTGCCTTTTTTGGTCAGTGCATCGGTATCTTCGGCAAACAGCAGGTTGACCATCAGGCGAATCACTTCACGAGGGGTGAAATGCTCACCCGCCGTTTCGTTGCTCTGCTCTGAAAAACGACGGATCAGCTCTTCAAAGATGCCGCCCATCTGGATGTTGCTAACTCTGTTGGGGTGCAGGTCGGCCTGGGCGAAGCGGCTGACCACCATATAGAGCAGGTTGTCTTTGTCCAGCCGTGCGATCTGTTCGGGCAATTTGAAGCGTTCGATGAAAATTTCACGGGCATCATCACTGAAACCATTGATCAGGTTGTTCAGGTTGGCCGCGATGTTATCCGGGTCGTCCAGCAGCTTTTCAAAGGTGAAGGGGCTGGTGTTGTGGAAGCTTTGATCGGCGGCTATGTTCAGCATGGTTTCACGCATTTCGTGATCGACGCTTTCCGGCAGGCTCTTTAACTGCTCCAGCACCTTCGCCTTGGTGGGTTCCAGCACGCAGTCCAAACGGCGCAGCACGGTGAAAGGCAGCACCACCTTGCCGTATTCGGATTGTTTGTAGTTGCCGCGCAGAATTTCCGCGATAGACCAGATAAAACTGACGTGTTCACCGAAGTTAGTCATTTATTCCTCATTGGTATTTTTATTATCAGAAAGCCACAAGATACTAACTGATTTCAAATTGACGATGTAGAAAACAGTGCTATTACGCTGCTTTAGGGGGGAGTTCAACTTGAAAATGCATATTTTTCGGAATCACATCACGACAACTATTGATAATAATCATGTTTTTTGGAATGCCCGCTACGGAAAGTTGGCGGCCTGTCCTGAATCTGAGCCAGGAAAGCATTTCGATATACACAAGACAAAACAGGATGAATAGGTGAAGCGGACAAACCATTTCCGTGCATCTGATAAACTCCAACACGCCAGCATGCATGGATAATCCTAAATTAATCAGTTGAGTCGTAGCGAGAGCGGCTAAGGTGCTCAAGATCCATGACTTTTTCGGTTATTTTGAATGAAGGCGTATCACTCATACGGTGAGTTCAAAATGTTCGAAAAAGTCCTTTAAATTGAGCGCATTAGATGCTCGCAGTAGGCTCAACTGATTAATTCAGGATAATCTGGCACTTCCACTGAATCTAATCGCAGAACCAACCATAGGAGTCTGTCAGACATACAGTAGTGGTATTACTCGCACTATAACGCTGCGGAAATTACTGAGCTGCTGGATGCCGTCACACGGAAGCTGTAAAAACGGGATGGACAAACGCCCACGCTGACAGTCTTGAAATCACGACGGGATTGACAAAATGACCGCACGATTTCCGCGCAATAAAAAACCGGCAAGGAAAATCCTAACCGGTTGATTTTACTGCTAAATATGGCGCGCCCGGAAGGATTCGAACCTCCGACCGCCTGGTTCGTAGCCA
>VAPK010422387.1_pt1 | contig 10229 bp, 8 predicted proteins | sample 3395031 | NCBI WGS metagenome assembly VAPK01 (sample SAMN08290443, study PRJNA428436) | hydrothermal vent metagenome | isolation source: Deep-sea hydrothermal vent chimney 1 | place: Pacific Ocean: Juan De Fuca Ridge
ATCTCAAGAGGCGCATAGCTGGCTACGTAACGATTGAGATTGTTTGAGCAGGGACAAAAAGACCAGCAAGGTGGGTGGGTTATTTGTTGCGAGTTGCCTAAGTAAGAGGGCATAAAAGATCTAACATTTTTACCACAGAGAACACAGCGTTTTTTGAGAGCTAAGCCTCCGTGTTCTCTGTGGTTATTTTGAATATTTTTTTATATCTCTTTTTGTTAAAACAATTTTGATCCCCTTCTTAAGCTAAGGCAACTAGCAATAAATAACCTAGCTGGTCTTTTTGTCCGCCTTCAGTGTTGCAATTTGGGTGGGTGATTTATTGTAGCTATCTAATAAATTTGTTTTTCAATTTTCCTGGTCCATTCAAGAAAAGGCTTTTCTGCATTTTCTATACTTAAATGATGCATTGGAATGTATCGTTTGTGTGAATCCAATTTTATTTCATCATAAATAAAACTATCATCAAATCCTGCTTTAGCTGCATCTTGGCGATTACAAGCAAAATACACTTTTTTAAGTCTGGCCCAGTAAATAGCACCTAAACACATAGGGCAAGGTTCGCAACTGGTATAAAGCGTGCAATTTTTTAATTGAAAATCATCCAATATTATACAAGCCTGGCGTATAGCCATGATCTCAGCATGTGCTGTGGGATCTTTGTTGATAGTGACGCAGTTCCCGCTGGCTGCAATGATTTGCTGGTCTTTTACAATAAGTGCACCATAAGGGCCGCCCTGTTGATTGATTACATTTTGATTGGCTAAATCTACAGCTTGTTGTAAGTATTGTTTATGCATTATTTTCTGATCTATATGGATTAAAAAACCAGCTAATAAGATAATATAACAGATAAACGATGTGTTTTTAGTTGATGTTGAATCCTATGCTATCATCTTGAAATAGTTTCTTATTATAAAAATTAATTTACGCTAAAAATATGCAAGATACAAAACCTCAAACAATCTACTTAAAAGACTATACGGTTCCTGAGTTCTTAATTGAAAGTGTAGAACTGACTGTTATTTTAGATGAGTCAAAAACTCGCGTTGTTTCAAAACTTACGCTGCAAAAAAACCCAAACAGTAAAGTAGAGTGTGCAACTTTAGTTTTACAGGGTGAAAACCTGGAATTGCTAAGTGTCGCGATCAATGGTATCGCATTAGCGGAAACACAATATCAGCAAGATGCAGAATCTTTAACAATAAAGAGTGTGCCACAAGACTCAGTCTTTATACTAGCGATAGAAAATACCATTAACCCTAAAACTAATACCTCACTTGAAGGTTTATACCTTTCTAAGACTATGCTTTGCACGCAATGTGAAGCAGAAGGTTTTAGAAAAATAACCTATTTTCTAGATCGTCCTGATGTCATGACGCTGTTTAAAACAACATTGATTGGAGATAAAGATAAGTACCCTATTTTATTATCAAATGGTAATAAAGTGGCAGAAGGTGTGTTACAAAATAATCGACATTGGGTCACTTGGGAAGACCCTTTTAAAAAACCTTGTTATCTATTTGCCTTGGTTGCTGGGCAGCTGGAATGTATTCAAGACACATTTACCACGATAACCGGGCGTAAAATTAAGTTGCAAATCTTTGTTGAATCGCATGATATAGATAAGTGTAACCATGCTATGCAATCCCTTAAGAATGCAATGCAATGGGATGAGCAGGCTTATGGACGTGAGTATGATCTAGATTTATATATGATTGTTGCTGTTAGCCATTTTAATATGGGGGCAATGGAAAACAAGGGGCTTAATGTTTTTAATACAAAATTTGTGTTGGCAAGGCCTGATACAGCAACAGATACGGATTATGAACATATTGAAGGCGTTATTGGGCATGAGTACTTTCATAATTGGACGGGCAATAGAATTACCTGCCGAGATTGGTTTCAATTAAGTTTAAAAGAAGGGTTCACTGTTTTTCGAGATCAGCAATTTACCGGTGACCAAAGCTCTCAAGCCGTTAAAAGAATTGAAGATGTTAAATTATTGAGAGTTAGACAGTTTGCTGAAGATGCCGGGCCTTTATCACACCCTATTCGACCAGAGGCTTATATAGAAATTAATAACTTTTATACCTTAACGGTGTATGAAAAAGGTGCGGAAGTGGTCCGTATGATCCATACCTTACTGGGTGAAGATAAGTTTAGAAAAGGCAGTGATTTATATTTTTTGCGCCATGATGGTCAAGCAGTCACCTGTGAAGATTTTGTTAATGCGATGGAGACTGCTGCAGGTATTGATTTAAGTTTATTTAGGCGTTGGTATTCGCAAGCAGGAACCCCTGTTTTGGAAGCAACAGAAGAGTATAGTGAGCAAGATAAAACACTCACACTCACTTTAAAGCAAAGTTGTGCAGCAACCGCGGGACAAGAGGCTAAAAAATCATTACATATCCCTGTTAAATTAGGCCTGCTAGCGAGTGATGGTTCTATAGCAAAAGTTTGTATGGATGGTCTTGAGACAGATGAAGTTGTTTTGGAGTTACTTCAGGAACAGCAGGACTTTGTGTTTGAGCAATTAGATAGCAAACCAGTCGTTTCATTATTGCGAGGATTTTCTGCTCCAGTGCGGCTAATCAAGCAACAAAGTTTAGATGAGTTGGCTTTTTTATTAAGCCATGATAGTGATACTTTTAATCGCTGGGATGCTGGGCAAAAAATGTGTAGCCAAATTATTTTTGACTTAATTGCAGATATTCAACAAGGCCAAAAGCTACAACTTAACCCTTTATTAGTTGAGGCTTATGCCAGTGTTATACGGCAATCCTGGGAAGATTTATCGTATTTTTCATTATTACTAGGTTTGCCGGCAGAAAATTATTTGGCTGGGCAAATGGATGTGGTTGATGTCGATGCTATTCATCAAGCTAGAGAATTTGTTAAGAAAGGTTTAGCTGAGAAGTTAAAAGACCAGTTTGCTGACTTATATCAGCGTTACCATAAAGATGAATCAGGACAGTTTGACGCAGGTGCCATAGGCAGGAGGCGTATTAAAAATGTATGTTTATCTTATTTGACCGCACTAGAAACGGCAGAGAGTTATCAGTGCGTTGAGCAGCAATTTGCTTCTGCAAACAATATGACAGATCAAATGGCTGCATTATCTGCCATTGTTGAAAGTAAATCCCCTGCCAAGCCTAAATGCCTGGAATGTTTTTATCAGCAATGGAAAGGTGAAGCATTAGTAATTGATAAATGGTTTACTTTACAGGCTAGTAGTAGTGCAGAAGACACTTTTTCTACCGTACAAGCATTAATGAAACATCCTGCTTTTGAATTAACCAATCCCAACAGGGTTCGTTCATTAATTGGTGCCTTTAGTCAGGCTAATCCATTACACTTTAATGCGGCAAATGGACAAGGGTACCGGTTTTTAGCCGATCAAGTCATTGCACTAAATAGCATTAACCCTCAAGTTGCATCCAGAATGGTTGCCGCTTTAACGCAATGGAAACGGTTTGATAAAAACAGGCAAGCATTAATTAAAAAGGAATTAGAGCGGATTGTAAATACTGATGGTATTTCAAAGGATGTTTTTGAAGTTGCCAGTAAAAGCCTGCTTTGAATTTACGAAAATTAATTTGGAATGCCCATTGCTTAACGGATAAACAGCGGATTGAATGGTATCCAGCCTTTTGGTTAATCAGACCCAAAGTGCTGGAATTATCCCCCTGTTGGCGAGAACTTAAAATTTTATTACCTCACAGCTGGGTAGCGACCAATACAGGTGGAAGTATGTTTGGAGGGTTTCAAGCCTGCCTTGCTGACCCGATAGCGGCTATGGTTTGTATCAAAGTTTTCCCTGGTTATTCGGTATGGACTCGATCATTACACCTTGATTTTAAATATGAAGGACTTACTGATTTAGAGTTGCGTTTTACCATGACCCCAGAGCAAGAAGCTCTAATTCGACAAGAGTTAAAGCAAAAGGGACAGAGTACTCCAACTTTTGAGTATGCTTATTATTTAGCGGATGGATCTTTATGTACAAAAATTACAGCAGGTATTGCAATTAGAAAGAAAGGATATAAAGCAAAAAGCAAGAGTTGAGTGTTAAAATACTGCTTATATCGTGTTAGGGGTGAGGAAGAAACAATATCCTCATAGAATACAGTGGGTTATGCTTAAAGCCAGCAAAACCAACAAAATATAACAATTTTTATAGAGAGAGGAATTTATGCGTAACTGGAAACTGTTACCTGCTTTGGCTGCAGCAACCCTTGTTATTGCCATTATTTTATATGTTGCTTTCTATTTTCTATTCTTAGATTTATTAGTAGATTTATGGTGGTTTAGGTCATTAGAACTAGAAGGGTATTACTGGTTAAGGTTACTTTATAGATTTATTTTATCAGGTGGCGTGACCCTTGTATTTTTTGCCATTTTCTATTTTCACTTTTGGATAGCTTCGCGTTATTTAGGTCTGAATCCACCCGACGAAGTATTGTTGGATGTCGATAAACGGCAACAGTTTCAGCGCTTTGCCGATGTATTTATGGATGGTTCAGCCAAAATATACACACCCTTATCATTACTTCTAGCTATTGTTATTGCCATACCCTTTTATGAGCAATGGGAATCCGCCATTCTGTTCTTTTTTGGTAGCACGGCAGGAGTGACAGATCCTGTTTATGGTAATGATGTTAGTTTTTACCTGTTTTCTTATCCTGTTTATATGTTAATTCAGCAGGAATTAGTTATAACGGCAAGTCTATTGTTTGTGATGGTGGGCTGTTTGTATTGGTTAGAGCATATTTTTGTACCTAACCAGAATAAAGAATTTCCTGTAGGTGCAAAAATACATTTAACGATATTAATTGGTTTTATCGTTCTTTTTGTGGTGTGGGGGTTCTTACTGGAACGCTTTTCTTTATTGTATGTGGATAGTCATGAGCCCGTATTTTTTGGCCCTGGTTTTATAGATATACGGTATCAATTACCTTTGATATGGATGTCTATTGTCACTTTTATAGTGACAGCAATTTCAGCAATCATTTTTATCTTTTCTGAAAGACATCGAGTCAAGATGCCTTTTTATATCTCATTAGTTTCTTTTTTAGTTGTTATAGGTTTACAGCATTCTACGTTTATTCCTGATCTAATGACCCAGTTTATAGTTAAGCCTAGCCCGGTAAGTACTGAAAAGTTCTTTATGCAGAATAATATAGATGCAACATTGGACGCTTATGACCTGAATAATATAAATACGGTTAATTTTTCCGTAAACCTGGATGCGACTAAAGATATTGAGGCGTGGAGTACTCGACAACATTTTGAAAATATTCCAGTTTGGGACCGACAGTTTTTAACTGATGTATATATGCAGTTGCAGGGGTTAAGACCTTATTATCAGTTTGTTGAAGTTGATGAAGATCGTTATTTTCTAAATGGCCATTTTCAACAAGTCAATTTGGCTGCAAGGGAAATGAATATAAAAAAATTACCTAAAGCGGCTCAAAACTGGGAAAATACACATTTACGTTACACTCATGGGTATGGTGCGGTTGTAACACCGGCTGCACAAGATGCAGCAAAACCGATCACCTGGTATTTACGTGATCTGAATATGTCTTCAACAAAAGGGTTTAGTGTTAAAAACCCTGATATATATTTTGGGCAAGAAAACTATAAATATGCAGTAGTACCCAATAAGTTAAACATAGAAGGACTTTCAGGTAATGACCCGACTTTAGATGTTGGGTACAAAGACAATTCAGGGGTTCCTGTTCCTTCGTATTTTAGAAAGGCATTATTAGCTTTTTATCTTAAAGATGAAAAAGTGTTCTTCTCTACAAATATTAGTAAACAAAGTAAGGTGATGTTGCACAGAAACATCATCGATCGAATTAATCATATATCACCTTTTTTACATTTAGATAGGGATCCCTATCTAGTGATTACTAAGGATCGGTTTTATTGGATTCAAGATGCTTATACGCTTTCTAATTATTACCCTGTTTCAAAACCGGCTGAGCATGATTACCTCGATGGAAACCATAAATTTAACTATATTCGTAACTCAGTAAAAATTATTGTAGATGCTTATAGTGGAAAAGTGAAATATTATATTTCTAACACCACAGACCCTATTATACAAGCCTATAGTCGAGCCTATCCTGGCGTTTTTTTAGAATTGGATAAAATGCCTGAGGAGTTGCAGCATCATTTACGCTATCCGCGTGATTTGTATCATATGCAGATGAGAGTCTATGCAAAATACCATCAGAAAACACCTGCATTATTTTATGAGCAGGCTGAAACATGGCAATTTGCGAGTGTAAATAATAAACTGGTTTTACCTTACTTTATTACTATGGACTTTAACCATTGTAATAACAGAGAAGAGTTTGTGATGATTAACCCTATGACTCCTATTAATCGTGATAATTTAAGCATGGTGGGTGTTGCGGGTACTGCTGATAACAAGGGTTGTACTGAAGCCTATTTGCCCAATATTTCAGTATATAAGTTTAATAAGGATATTCAGGTTAATGGGCCGGCGCAAGTAGATGCTTTAATCGATCAGAGTCCAGAGATTTCTGAACAATTTACTTTGTGGGATCAACACGGTTCAACGGTTAAGAGAGGCAGGATGATTATTTTGCCGATGAAAAATTCAGTGCTCTATGTACAGCCAATTTACATGATATCGACTAAAACCAAGATACCCGAGCTTACAAGGGTTATTGTTTCCATTGGTAATAAAGTTGTGATGGATAAAACCTTGTGGTCAGCATTTAAACGCTTGAAAGAACATTTTATTAAAGGCGCCAAGGAGAAAAAAGAATCAGGAACAGGAACCTCAATTGGAAAATAAGACAGCAATCATAATGTAAGGTCAGAAAGGGCTATTACTCCCGTATTGTAGAGGCAAGGCATACCTTGCCTCTACAATACGGGAGTAATTGAGCTGTGTTTGTATATGTCCATGTTAATTTAATACCAAACGGCAGAGCTTATCTTCAAGCTCGATTCTTTTTGCCAGGTCTTCACCTAAAACCGATAAATCTTGTTCTAGTTCATCTGTTTTAAGTATTTGTTTGTGGTCATCATATTTATCATTAAAGCTAATAACCGCTTCAGTTATTCTTGAGAATTCAGGGTAAATACTTTGAGCAGCATTTAATACCTTTTCTCGGCGTTCTTTGCCTGATAAAAGGTATTCGTAGATACCAAAGTGCCCTAAAGAAATATAATCGACTAATAACTGAGAAAACTTAGTTAATAGGGGTTGGGTGTTAGAAGAGACTGAGAATGGCTTTAATTCAGCCACTTTACAATATAAAGACCAAACTTGCTGCCTTTCTTGTTGTAGTTCTGATACTAAATCTTGATTATGATGACGCCTATCGGTTTTTTTTTGCATAACAGCAGACATGGATAACTCCTTTTTTTGTTTATATTTAATTTAAGTTATTTATTAAGAAAATTCAACAATTATTTAAAATGTAAGGGTTTTTATGAGTTTTATTTCGATCATTATTCCCACGTTTAATCGTGTTGATTTATTAAAAAGAGCATTAGAATCTGTTTATAAGCAAACGGTTTCTGGGTATGAAGTGATTGTGATTGATGATGGCTCAATTGATGATACGGCTAAAATGTTGCAGGCAGAATTTCCGCTAGTCCGCTACTACTACCAAGAAAATAAAGGTGTGAGTAGTGCAAGAAATATAGGGCTTAAGCAAGCTAAAGGAGAATGGCTTGCCTTTTTGGACTCAGACGATGAGTGGTTGCCGCAAAAGTTAGAGAAGCAATTGGCATTACTAAAAGAAAACCCTACAGGAAAAATTTGTCATACAGAAGAGCTTTGGGTACGCAATGGAGTTAGAGTCAATCAAAAGAAAAAACATAGCAAAGCAGGAGGTTGGATTTTTCCGCAATGCTTGCCGCTATGCGCAATGTCACCATCATCCATTATGATTCATCGTTCTGTTTTTGATAAAGTGGGCGTCTTTGATATTTCATTCCCAGCTTGTGAAGACTATGATTTATGGTTACGTATTACAGCAAGGTACCCTGTACTCTATATTGAAGAGCCACAAATTAAAAAATATGGTGGACATGATGATCAGTTGTCCCAAAAGCACTGGGGGATGGATCAATATAGAATTAAAGCTTTACAAAAAATTATTACAGAAAATAAGTTATCAGAAGAGAACAAACAGTACACAATTATAATGCTATTAAAGAAATGTAAGATATTTCAACAAGGAGCTATAAAAAGAGGGAAAACAGAAGATGCTTTTTACTATCAACAGATAATCAATTTGTACCAATAATTATCAGAAAGGTAGATGGTATTATTATTAAAGAGGATACTTATGGATCAAAATTCACCTAAGTTATTTGTTTTTGTAGCACTGGAATGTGAGGCAAAAGCATTAATTAATTACTTTGAATTAAAAAAAGATAATAGTAAACATCCGTTTTCTATTTATAGTAATGGCCAAGTGGTTCTAACCGTTACTGGCGTTGGTAAAGTCGCAATGGCTGGAGCTGTGGCCTATGTCTTGGCTGGCTTTTCTGATGTAAAAATGCCCATAATACTTAACATAGGTATTGCTGGGCACAAAGTTGCAGCAATAGGTGAATTGTTGCTGGCCTCAAAAGTGAAAGATGCAGATTCGAAGAAAGTATTTTATCCCCAGTTAATAGGCAGTAACTGGCCTGATGCTTGTGAAATACTGTCAACAACAATACCAAATAGACATTATAGCGAAAACTGCTTAAATGATATGGAAGCATCAGCTTTTTATGAAATAGCGACTAAATTTAGTAGTAGCGAGCTTATTCATTGTTTAAAGGTGGTCTCAGATAATGAACAAACTTCTATTGAAGGTATTAATGCAAAAATAGTTGATGAATGGCTAAAGGTCTATGTGGATAAATTCGAACAAATATTTACGTATTTAAAGCAGTTACGAGAATCTATCCTGCCAACAGAACTAGAAGACTACAATAAAATTATCAAGCAATGGCGTTTTACGGTAAGCGGTAAAGTAAAATTAAAAGCTTTATTGAGGCGTTGGAGCGTTTTGTCTTCGGGCTCTTGGCTAAAAAACCAAGCGATGAATTTTGATAAGGGGAAAGCCCTCTTGCATAAGTTGGCAGTTGATGTGGATAGTTTGGAGATTAATTTGTAAAATAAAATTCCAGCAAAATATTGAAATTAAAATGGTTTTATCAAATTGAAGTTGTTTTTTTTGATTAATATTAAAGTAACCCAAAAAAAAACGCGCAATTTTATTGTTAATGCGATATAGTAAGCGAGCCTGCGTTGGCTCAAGCTGGTTTTCTAAGAACATCCTGTAATTGGCACATCTATGAATCCTTATAATGTCATCGACACGCGTTTTATTTTTATTTTTACATTTTGAGGATTTCAAAAATGGCAACTGGTACTGTTAAGTGGTTTAACGAATCTAAAGGTTTTGGTTTTATTTCTCCTAACGAAGGTGGTGAAGATGTATTCGTACATTTCAGAGCAATCGTTGGAGATGGTTTTAAAACTTTGGCTGAAGGCCAAACTGTAGTATATGAAGTTGAAAATGGCCCTAAAGGTCTACAAGCTGCACAAGTTCAACCTCAGTAATAAGCAGTTTACTGCTTATGATACTTCGCGCGGTCACGACTGCGCGAAATAAAAAAGCCTCACTTTTTAGTGAGGCTTTTTTTTGCCTAGGATTTTAGCTTAGAAGAGGTTTACATTGATCCTACGCCAGTTTCGGTTCTCAGGCCCTTCGAATTTTAATGTAGAGATTGTTTGCCGTTAGAGACACAGACATCCCTTATTTATGGAAAAAGCATAACAACGTAGGGTGAAAAAGCGATAGCGTCTTCCGCCATTATTTTGCAAATAAAGCTATTTTGTCAAAAAAGCCTGGTTAAGCCCGGCACACAGCTAAACTACTCTTGCATAAGCTACATAGTTGTAGTTGAATGCAGATATTACAGGAGAAAATACCTGTGTCTACGCAGTCGTTGCTATAGACAAAAATAAGCAACTTATAAATTCCGCATCCGTGACCACGAAGTATAAGTAGTCGTTAGAGAGCACTGAGAGGCTGTGAAAGGATTCTCTTTTTTACCTCCCCCTTTGGAAAAGGGGTATTGAGGGGGATTTTATAAATAAATAAGGCATTGATATTAAAAGCTTTATCTTTAAAATAAAATCTCCCCCAGCCCCTCTTTTTCAAAGAGGGGAGCTAAAA
>VAPK010478416.1_pt1 | contig 10228 bp, 9 predicted proteins | sample 3395031 | NCBI WGS metagenome assembly VAPK01 (sample SAMN08290443, study PRJNA428436) | hydrothermal vent metagenome | isolation source: Deep-sea hydrothermal vent chimney 1 | place: Pacific Ocean: Juan De Fuca Ridge
GTTACATGTGCATTACTTTTACCTGTTCTTTGTCCAGAAATATAGTGAATACGAAATGTTCGCGTAATAAGATACGAGATTTTAAGTTTATTGCCATTTAATGTATAATGGAGATCATTATCTTTTAAAATAGTATTTAAAAAACCTTTAAGCGTACTATTTTTCAACTTCACATAATAGAGTTTTTTATTCATTCTCTTTTTTGCTGCATCATCTTTAACTATCACAGTCAATCCACAAGTATCTGCCAAATTATCGATCACATCACCAATTGTTAGCTTGCTATCGATTGTCACTGAAAACAGTTTATCTGAACAACTTCCTGCAACAAGAGTATTTGTGGCACCCAAAAGCATAAAAAATACTATAGTAAACTTAACCCCTAAATTTTGTACTCTTTTCATTTTATTCCCCTTCTTCTATCGTAATAAAGTTTTCTCTTTTTTCATGAAGAAATAACTTCTTAATATGATTACCATTTCTAAGTACCACACCTCTTTTACCTACATACTTTAAGGTATAACCCATAATAGCATCATCAATGGCTTTCCACTCATCATTTATATATGCTTTCCCATTTACGATAGCATGTAGTGATAATTTTGCCTCTTCTGCTTTTACCGGGATAACAAATGTAGTAATATTATTCTCTTCTTGAAGTCGCACAAATGGTTCTTTAGTTGTCTCAAGTGTTTCTAGTTTTACGCCTTCTCTTTTCTCATGTATCTTGTTAATCATTTGCTGTATTTGCTCAACAGACAAATCTGCATAAAGTGAAACTGTCAACCATGTAATAATAAATAAAATCTTTTTCATTAGTGATTTACCCCCCATACAGAAATATTTATATCAGCTACAATTTGTGATGAATTGTTATCTAAAGAAAATTTTGTCCCATAAATATCTGTAACCAAAACATTTTGTTCAAGTTCATTCATAAATTTAACTATACCTTTATACTCACCTTTGCAGCCTACACCGATCTCTAAAACATATCCAAAACTACCATTGTTATCAACATACTTATTTGTAATATATTGAATATCAACATTTTGTACTTCTGCTTTATCTGTAATAGAGTTTAAAAACTTAGACCAACTTTTTTGATTAAATAACATACCAGATAGTTTTTCTAAGTTTGTATCAATAAATTGAATTTTTGTATTTAGATCAACTATATTACTATTTTTTGTTACAATATCACGATCAAACTTCTTAACATAAAATTCACGATCACCACCCACTGTAATAGAGTTAAGATATGTATTGTTATCTGCGATACTCTTTTGTATACTTTTTTTACTCGTTTCACTCTTTTTATACATTTTTTCTGTATAAGGCAAAAGATACGCATAGGCAAGATATGCGATAACTCCTGCCACCCCTAAAATAACCAACCACTTTTCACTCTCTTTTTTGGGTTCAAAATAAGTGTCTAATGATTCTAATTTATCTTCTATGAATTTCATCTTAAATCAACCTTTAACAGACCTTTGTAATAGCTACTCTCTGAGTCTTTTTGAATTCGTTCAATATCAATTTGATTAATCTCATCAAAGTGATTATCTGAAATATATTTAATAAGTTCTGTAAATTTTCTATCATCTGAACTTACCAAAGATATCCACAAAGTATCTTCTTTACTATACAGCATATCAACATTTACACCAAATTTAGACAACTCCTCAGCAATCATATGAAATGTTCCTGATTTTAGTCGGTAATTTACTTTTTTATTATAGATAGAAGTAAGTGTTTTTGTCTTTCCTTGATATCTTTTTGATAGATTACCAATTTCTTTATCTAACACAGATATTTTTTGCTTCTTGTCACCCAAAATTTTCTTATATTTGTTTGCTTCTGTACTAAGCTTATTATTTTCTATTTTAAGTGCATAAATTTTTGCATCATTTACATATGAACCAACTAAATAAACTAGAGGATACCCCAATCCTAAAGAGATAGCCGCAAAAGTTGCAATAATAAATTGTCCACCAGCACGATTTGCAAAAGCAGGTGCACGTGTGTACATAGTAAGGTTAACAATAGAAGATTCATCTTCCATATAATCAAATGAACTAAGTAGCATTAAATATTGTAATTGATCTATATACCACTCATCATTATTTACACTATAATCAAAGTTTAGATCCGCAGATTGTAAACCTAGATAATTTTGGCTATACTCATCCAGCCCTATAATTGGACCTTGAACACTACCTATAAACATATGATCTATATTTTCTAACTGAAAGGCTCTTTTTGCATAAATAATAATATCATTGATAGTAATAAATACTTCACCAAATATTTTCATAAAGTTTTGCTGATAATCACTATTGGTTGTCTTTAACCCCTCAGACTCTAAAATAGAAAAGAACTCTTTCTCATCAATTTTTTCACCTACCATTTCACAATATTTTTCATAAATCTGTTCTAGTGAAAATTCTATAGATTTTGAATAAAGAAATTCTCCATTTTTATAAAATGTAACAAAAGCATCTTGTTTTGTAAAATATATAAAACAATGTGTTCCATTATCCTGAAGTATCTCTTTTTTATATAAAGTTTTATAGAGAAGTGGTGCAGGAACAACAAGGTCTATATATTTGGTTTGTTGTTTTATAGGTGAATAAAGTTCATCTAGAACTTCTGGTTGAGCAACAAAGATATGAAATTCTCTCTCTTCACCAGCATTCTCAACTTCAGTAGATGAGATAATATAATTGCTAGCTTGATCCAAGCCTAACTCTTCATATGCCTTAATGTCAAGAATATCAGCTATATCTTCTTCCGGAATACTTCGACTTAAATGTACAACCGTGCTTATAATATCTTTATTACTTACATATGATGCAATAAAGTTTGAAGTGTTATAACTGAGTTTATTTAAAGAATCAAAAGAATCACCTTTAAATATATACTTCTTGTCAGTATAAGCATTAAGTGTAACAATATTTTTTACAGCCGATTTTGATTTTTTCGACGAACTTTTTTTCAAAAACATTCTAAACTTCCTTGTTTGTTGACCAATTATATATGTTATAATATTAAAACTATCTTACAAACATAAAATTTTCTTTAAAATATAACTTTTTTTAATTATTTGTCTTTCAATATTATCGAAAAAGTCCGTTTAATAGGGGATTTACTATCTTTTATTTATAAATTAAAAAATTCTATTATTTAGATAATATATCCAAACTCTTCTAAACTTTCTCTATTTTTACTCCATCCTTTTTTAACAGAAACATGTAAATCTAAGAATATTCTTTTACCTGAAAAGGTTTCCATCTGTTCACGTGCAAATTTTCCTACACGCTTGATTCCTTCTCCTTTTTGTCCTACTATCATACCCTTTTGCGTATCTTTTTCCACTACTATAGTTGCATATACTGTATCTAAAGTATCTGTTTCATCTATCTTCTCTATAGTTACATCACTTTCATAAGGTATTTCATCACTTAGATTTTCAAAAATAGACTCACGTATGAGTTCTTTATAAATATCACGTATATTATCTGTTGTCAATATTTCTGTATCAAATAAAAATGGTGAAGTAGGCAAATATTTACATATTTCATCAAGAAGTTGCTTTTTCCCTACCTTTTTGTTTACAGAAAAAGGAATAATAGCTTCAAATTTATCTTGATATTTTTGATACTCACCTAGTTTTTTAAGTATATCACCTTGTTTAACATGATCCATCTTTGTAAGTAATACAATATGCTTTGTACCTTTACTTTCTATCATTTTCAAAAATTTCTCATACTCTGTCAACCTATCTGTAATGGGTGCTAAAAAAACAATAAGATCTGCATCTCCTATAGCTTTTAACGCTTCATCCATCATAAATTTATTGAGCAGTCTCTCTTTTTCATGGATACCTGGTGTATCTACAAAAATAATTTGCGACTCTTGTGATTGATTATTTTCATGCATCACTATGATATTCATACGTTTACGTGTTGCTTGTGCCTTCTTTGAAACCATAGCAAGTTTTTCACCCACAACATAATTAAGTAATGTACTCTTCCCAGCATTAGGACGACCTACAACAGCAACAAATCCAGCCTTAGTACTTATCTCATCTTTTTCATGCTCAAACATCATAATATATACCTTGTAGTATCTTCATCTTCAACTACTTTACCTACCTTAGAATCAATAAGTTCTTTATCAATAGTTATCTTCTCTCCTGCATATTCATCCGCTAAAAAACTGATATCTTCCAAGATTTTCTCCATTACTGTATGTAAACGTCTAGCCCCAATATCTTCAGTCTTTTCATTTGCAAGCAGTGAATAGTGAGCAATAGCATGCAGTGATTCTTCATCAAATTCCAATTCAACTTTTTCAACATTAAGTAATGCCTTATATTGCTTAATAAGAGAGTTATTTGGCTCTGTCAATATACGATATAAAGTCTCTTCATCCAAACTATCAAGTTCTACACGTAAAGGAAAGCGTCCTTGAAGTTCAGGCATGAGATCACTTGGTTTGCTCATATGAAATGCACCTGCAGCAATAAAAAGTATATGATCTGTTTTTACCATACCTAGTTTTGTATGCACTGTAGATCCTTCGACTATAGGAAGTAAGTCTCTTTGGACACCTTCTTTGCTTGGGTCTTGCCTACTTTGAGAGTTAGAAGCAACAGCGATTTTATCTATCTCATCAAGAAATACAATACCACCTTTCTCTACCTTCTCTAGAGCTAAAGCTTTCAGTTGCTCTTCATCAAATAACTCTTCACTTGCCTCTTGTGCCAATATCTTTTTTGCATCTGCTACAGTAACTTCTTTTTCAGGTCCTTTTTTACCCATACCACCCAATACTTTAACTATAGACTCTTGCACTTGTATCATCTGTGGAGGAAGTCCCTCTTCTGGCATAGTTGGATTATTTGGCATCACTATTTTTATCTTAAGATGATCAAGCTCACCCTTAGTAAATTTCTCCTGCATACGTGCAAACGATGCTTCATACTCCGTTTGCTTTTGCTCATTCGCACCTGCAGGGAGAGGAGGAAGTAATTTTTCTATAATTTTATTTTCTATATAGTTTTCTATCTTCTCTCTATTTTTCTCATTTTCATCTTCACGTACTATCTGCATAGAAGTTGCTGCCAGATCACGTATCATAGACTCAACATCACGTCCTACAAAACCTACTTCTGTATATTTACTAGCTTCTACTTTTATAAAAGGCAAATTCATCATTTTTGCCAAACGTCTAGCTATCTCTGTCTTACCTACTCCTGTACTACCTATCATCAATATATTTTTAGGTGTCACATCTTGCTGCATATCTAAACTAAGTTGCATACGTCTATAACGATTACGCAGTGCCACAGCAATAGTTTTTTTCGCATCATCTTGTCCTATAACATATTTGTCAAGGTAGGTTACTATCTCTTTTGGTGTCAAATTATCCAATTTATTCTCTCTTACAGTTCTAATATTTTTATATTTTTATTTGTATATATACAAAGGTCACCAGCAACTTCAAGTGACTCTTGTACCAACTCTCTAGGGTCAAGCTTTGTATGTTTATCTAAAGCACGTGCTGCTGAAATGGCATAGTTTCCACCAGAGCCGATAGCTGCTATCTTCCCATCTTGAGGCTCTACTACATCTCCTGTTCCTGAAAGTATAAAGATATGCTCTTGATTCAAAACTATCATCATCGCTTCAAGTTGACGCAAATGTTTGTCTTTTCTCCACATTTTAGAAAAGCCTATGACTGATTTGAATAGATCACCTTTTTTTTCAGAAAGTATCCCTTCAAACATATCAAAAAGATTAAATGCATCAGCCGTACTTCCTGCAAAACCTGCCAAAACTTTTCCCTCATGCAAAGTACGTATCTTTGTTGCATTGCCTTTAAGAACTGTATCTCCAAAGGTAACTTGCCCATCACCACCAATGACTGCCTTATCTTCACCTTTATAGCCTAGTATTGTAGTAGCATCAAACATGGCTAAACACCTACTACTTCTACTTTAAGTGCTGCATGTATTCCATGACCAAGTTTCGCATCTACTTCATGTATGCCTGTTGACTTTAGTGCTTTTTTAAGGTTAATATGTTTTTTATCTAATTCTATATTAAGTTGTTCTTCTATAGCTTTAGAGATATCTGCATTTCCTACTGAACCTTGTATGCCTACCGGTGCTGTAGGTTTTTCTATCTTAATCGTTGCAGCTTCAAGCGTTATCTTCTCTGCTTCAAGTCTGCTTAGCTCATCTTTAAGATTACGAGCCATCTCTTCCTGCTCTGCCTTCCAGCTCTCTACCACTTCAGGTGTAGCCAATTTTGCCAACCCTTTACCGATGAGAAAGTTTTGTCCATACCCATCTTTTACCTCTTTGATCTCACCTGCTTTTCCAAGTGTTTTTACATCTTTTATCAATAATACTTTCATTCTATGTCCTTATTGGATTTATAATTGGTATTATTTTATCTAAACTTTGCTAATAGATGATTTTTATTATTGTAGCTATGATACAATCATTCAAAATTAAATATGGATATATAATATGATGTTTCAAGAATTTAAAATAAATAACCTAAAAACCTTCTCTAAAGAACTAGATACTTTACTCAATAATCAAAGAAGTATTATTAATAAAATCACTCACAGTAAGGAAACTAGCTACGCACAAGTGCTTAAACCTCTTCAAGACTTAGATGAAGAATTAGGACTTTTTTTTACTCCTCTGTCTCATCTTAACTCTGTTATGAATTCTGACGAGACACAAAAAGCATATGAAGAGTCTATACCTCTACTCTCTAAGTTTCATTCAGAAATAGCACAAAATGAGGCACTTTTTAAGAAGATAGAAAAGATCAAGCCCGTATCTGATGAAGCTAAAACAGTAGTAGAACACGAAATAAGAGACTTTGTACTTTCAGGAGTAAAATTGCCCAAAGACAAAAAGAAACGCATGGAAGAGATATCTCTTAAACTAAGTGAACTCTCTAATCAATTTTCTCAAAATCTTCTTGATGCAACGAATGCCTTTGAACTTATTATAGAAGAGAAGAAAGATGTAGAAGGTATGCCTCAGTCTGATATAGACACAGCCAAAGAAAAAATAGATGGGAAAACAATCTATAAGTTTACACTTCAAATCCCTAGTTACTTAGCTTACATGACCTATGGACCAAACCGTGAATATAGAAAAATACTTTCAAAAGCATACAGTACAAGAGCACCTGAAAACGAAGATGTAATAGATAAGATACTTGCACTAAAACAAGAGAAAGCAAAATTGCTTGACTTTGAAAATTATGCACACTATGCACTAGAGACAAGAGATGCAAGTAAACAAAAGGAAGTTATCTCTTTCTTAGAAGATTTAACTAATGCTGCTTTACCACAAGCTAAAAATGAACTTGAAGAACTCAAAAAGTATGCTAAAAAACTAGACCAAATAGATGATTTGTCAAGTTATGATGTAGGATATTACTCCGAGAAACTCAAAAAAGAAAAATTTGATTTTGATGACACAATGACAAAACCATATTTTGAACAAAGCAAAGTACTTGATGGTTTGCTAGACATTGTTTCAGAACTTTTTGAAGTAACATTTAAAGTAGCAGATGTACCAACATGGCATGAGTGTGTAAAACCTTTTGATATTTTTGATAATGGTAAACTTTCTGGTCGTATATACTTTGACCTTGAAGCACGTAAAGAGAAGCGTGGTGGAGCTTGGATGAATGATTGGGAGACACATTATATAGATTCTAAAGGGGTAATGCATCTTGCCTCTGCATTCATTGTATGTAACTTCTCTCCAACTACTAAAGATAATCCATCTCTACTCAGACACGATGACGTAGTCACACTTTTTCATGAAATGGGACATGCTATACATCATCTATTTGGAAAGTGTGAAGAGCATTCTGTCTCAGGCATAAATGGTGTGGCATGGGATGTAGTTGAGTTCCCTTCACAGTTTTTAGAGAATTTTGCTTATGAAGCTGCTATACTGAAACGTTTTGGTTTTCATCATAAAACAGGAGAACCTATCTCAGATGAACTCATGGCTAAGATCAAAGAGACGAAAAACTACCAAGCAGCCCTTGGGATCTTGCGTCAAGTAGAGTTTTCACTTTTTGACTTTAAACTACATCAAACCCTTTACCAAGGTAAAGAGGTACAAGTATTACTAGACAGCATCAGAGAGAAAACATCCCTACTCAAAGCACCAAGCTACAACAAATTTCAGCATGGTTTCGCACATATCTTTGCTGGTGGATACGCAGCAGGCTACTACAGCTACAAATGGGCAGAGGTACTAAGTGCAGATGCCTTCTTCTCATGCTTAGATGAAAAGGCAGGGTTTGACAAAGAAAAAGCAAAAGGATATAAAGAGTATATACTTGCTAACGGAGGTTCTAAAGATATGAGTGACCTCTACCAAGAGTGGCTTGGACGTAAAGCAGATGTAAAAAGTTTAATTAAACTTTATGAGATAGGCTAAGATCAAGGAGCAAAAATGAGAGAATATCGTTCTCTTGCCCTTACCATCATTGGTATCTTCATCATCACCATAGTAGGGGCTTTCTTCAGCCCTACTTTCAATGAACAAAAAACCTACTTAGAACTCTTCTTTCTTTTTGGTGCTGTACTTTTCATTTTTTCGGCATTGGTTATTTTTGCAAATATTGGGTTTAGATCATTTGCTCTTTATGGTGCTATTTTTCTTGCCGCTGTAATGGGTATGTATGGTATAGAAGGTGCTTTACTTGTTTCAGGTATGACTTACTTTACTTGGGGGTCTATATTCGCTATGGAAGTATTATTGGCTTATAATGGTCTCAAAAGTGCAAAAGAGTGGTTTATAGAACGCTACACTTTTAATTCATTTAAGCTTGAGTATAAAGTTTTTTACCCTATGCTAATTATTGCCTATCTCTTTTTAGAGTTGATACCAAGTATTTTTTATAGAGAGAGTTTTTTGAAGTTCCACCCTTCAAAAATTTTGAAGGTGATGGAGGAGATATTGGAATCTGAATAAGCTACTTTTACGTAGGTACTACTTCTTATCCTCTTTTTTCCCGAATCCAAAGAAACGCTTGATACGCTCACAGATAGTTACAGAACCAGTCTCTATGCGACATACTTCTACCTCATCATAGTTACCCACAAGAGATTTTATACGTTCAGGCTGTTTTTTACCCTCAATAATGAAACGGAGTGCATTAAGACGGATGAACCCTTCAGCATCTTTTTGGTTATAGACATCATCTGCTTCAAAGGTAGAGTGCTCTTCTGAGTAAAGTGTTACATCTGACTTTCTACCTACTACAGTGACAGAACCTTTGTAAAGTTTGAGTTTTACATCACCTTGTACTTGGTCTTGTGTTGCATCTATGGCAGCTTGTAGCATACGACGCTCTGGAGACCACCATAAACCGTTATAGATAAGTTTTGCATACTTAGGCATAAGCTCATCTTTCATGTGTGCTTCTTCACGGTCTAGGGTAATAGACTCTATAGCACGATGCGCTTTAAGCATAATAGTCCCACCTGGTGTCTCATAACATCCACGTGCTTTCATCCCAACCATACGGTTTTCTACGATGTCGATGCGTCCTATCCCATGCTTGTTACCATATTCATTAAGCTTTGTAAGTATAGTTGCTGGGCTCATCTCTTCATCATTGATGGCTATGGGGTCACCATTTGCATAGCTAATAGTAATGTATTCAGCTTCATCTGGTGCATCTTCTGGCTTCACAGACCATAACCACATGTCATCTTCTGGTTCATTGTATGGGTTTTCTAAGTGTTCACCTTCGTAAGAAATATGAAGTAAGTTTGCATCCATAGAGTAAGGCTTCGCTTGACCTTTACCATCTATGTCAATGCCGTGTTTTTCAGCATACTCAAGTAACTTAGTACGTGAGTTCAAGTCCCACTCTCTCCATGGAGCGATAACAGCAATGTCTGGGTCAAGCGCAAGGTAACCAAGCTCAAAACGTACTTGGTCATTCCCTTTTCCTGTTGCCCCATGACTCACTGCATCTGCACCCGTTTGGTGTGCTATCTCTATCTGCTTTTTAGAGATAAGTGGACGTGCAATAGACGTACCTAACAGATACTCACCCTCATAAATAGCATTTGCTCTAAACATAGGAAACACGAAGTCTTTTACAAACTCTTCACGTAGGTCTAAAATGAAGATGTTCTCTTCTTTGATACCCATATCTAA
>VAPK010685182.1_pt1 | contig 10228 bp, 12 predicted proteins | sample 3395031 | NCBI WGS metagenome assembly VAPK01 (sample SAMN08290443, study PRJNA428436) | hydrothermal vent metagenome | isolation source: Deep-sea hydrothermal vent chimney 1 | place: Pacific Ocean: Juan De Fuca Ridge
CAAGAAATGGAAACAAATAACATGGGGGGACCTGTACGAAACAGAAGGAGAGTATCTCGGAGACATATGGGGAAGACCATCATTCGGAAGTCACTACTTCTATAATACCATGAGAAGAATAGGCACAACCGTACTCATCAGAGCGCACCAGAGGGATATAAATACCATCTCGTTCAATGGCAGGTGCGTCACATTGTTAACATCACACTCATATGGTCCAACAAGAAAAATAGCACTTGTTGATCTTGAAAAACCAAAGATTGACAATGGAGACCAAATTAAGATCATAGAGATATGAAAAAGACAGGCACAGCAACCTTACCACTGCACGCTGGTAAAGCACCAACATGGCTATTCAAAAGAATGGTCACATTAGGACGTGAAATCCTGCTCATACTGAGAATTGAATACAACAGTGAGGAAATACTAAGAAAACTATCCGATCCATTCTGGTTTCAGGCCCTTGGATGTGTCATGGGTTTTGATTGGCATAGCAGTGGAATAACAACAACGGTTTGCGGAGCCTTAAAAGAAGCCCTGAAGGACATAGGCTCAGAGGTTGACATGTACGTTGCGGGTGGAAAGGGGAAAATAGCCATAAGTACACCCTTGGAACTCAAGATATTCGGAGAAAAAACAGGTATAGATGCAGATAGCTTGATATACGCAAGCAAAATATCTGCCAAAGTAGACAACACAGCATTGCAAGACGGCTACTCGCTGTACCACCATTCCATATTCTTTACTAGAACCGGAAAGTGGTGTGTCATACAACAGGGAATGAATCCTATCGGAAAATACGCAAGAAGGTATCACTGGCTCGGGGAAAACATTGGCTCATACGTGTGTGAACCTCATAGTGCCATTTGCACCGTAAAAAGAAAAAACCAAGTGCTCAACCTCATAGCAAGGGAAAGCAAACCCGTCAGAGCAAGTTGTGTTGAACTCACCAAGGAACACCCCAATAAAATCCTGAAAGAAACAAAAAAGATACTCACACTTTCTATGCCATCAAGACATTACATAAAAGAGGAAGATATCAATTGGACGAAACTGAAAAACACACTTATAAAACTGCACGAATCTCCACCTGACGATTTTGAATCACTACTCGGAACAAGGGGAGTAGGTGAAAAGACTCTGAGGGCGCTAACACTTATCTCAGAAATCATATATGGCTCTACCCCGAGCTTCCGCGATCCAGCCAGGTTCTCATTTGCACACGGAGGTAAAGATGGTCATCCCTATCCCCTGAACACAGATCTCTACGATAGGAGTATAAACATATTAAGGGAAGCAGTAACAAAGGCAAAAATAGGGTACTCCGATAAGCTAAAAGTTCTTAGAAGACTGTCGCAGTTTGAAAATGTCTCAACTCCGTCTTGACAAGCAGACAAGGAAGGGTTACTCTGGAAGAGAAGGGTTGAAGGAATGTTCAAAAAACTTCTTGAAGCAAAGGAATCACTACAGAAAAAGGCTGGCATAAGCGAAATAGATGTAGTTATAATCACAGGAACTGGCATAGAAATTTCTCTTCAGGGTACAACTCAGAAAAGCGTTGAATATTCTGAAGTTCAACACATCCCGATACCAAGCTCAAAAACCCACAAGGGTTTTTTTGAGTTTGTAAGAACAGAAGGCAAAAACGTATGCATAGCTCACGGGAGAATACACTACTACGAGAAATACTCCATGCAAGAGGTGGTGTTTATGGTAAGAGTGCTTGGGCTCCTGAAGCCACATGTATTCATAATAACAAATGCTGCAGGTGGGCTTAGGACTACATTTCAGCCCGGTGACCTTATGGCCATAGTTGATCATATAAACCTCATGGGAGCAAACCCACTAAAGGGAGACAACATTGATGAAATAGGAGAATGATTCCCCGACATGAGCGAGCCGTACTCAAAGGAGTATATCGCTCTATTAAAGAAAGCAGCTATTGATATAGGAATAGAGCTCAAAGAGGGAGTATATGTTGGAATTCCCGGTCCCTCTCTTGAAACACCAGCTGAAACAAAATTCCTAAGGCTGATAGGGGCAGATGCCGTGGGTATGTCTTCGGTGCCTGAGGTAATAGCCATAAGACACATGGGGATAGATTGCATCGGTATCTCTATAATTACTAATATAAACAGACCCGACTGCATGGAAAAGGTCTCTATTGAATCCATAGTTAATGTTTCACGAAGAGCAAGTTTTAAACTCTCACGCTTGATAAACAGATTTATCGAAATCTCATAGGGAGATAATCATGAACTCTATACTCATCAAGAATGGCTACTGTTTATGTGAAAACCCAGGTCGTTACGATATACTTATAAAAGGGAATACCATTTCAAGGATCGAAAAAAACATAGAAGGAGAAGCAGAGGAAATCATAAATGCAAAAAACTGCCTAATAACACCAACATTCTGCAATGCCCACACTCATCTAGCCATGAGCCTGTTTAGAGGTATAGCAGACGACCTACCACTAAACGAATGGCTGACAAAACATATCTTTCCACTTGAAAAAGAGTACGTAACAAGGGAGATGGTGTATCTTTTCTCAAAGTTATCCATGTTGGAGATGGTACGGTGCGGTACAGGATGTTTTTTTGACATGTACTTCTTTGAAGAGGAAGTCGCAAAAGCGGCTTTGGAAGTAGGAATGAGAGGCGTTATAGGTGAAGGAATCATTGACTTTCCCACACCGAGTTGCAAAACGTCAAAGGAAGCTATAGACAAAACTATAGCTCTAAAAAGAGAATTTGAATCAGACACCATAAAGGTAAGTTTCGCCCCTCATTCTGTATACACAGTATCACCAGAAACCCTATCCATTGTAAACAACAGAAGAGAAAACATGCCTGTTCACATACATTTATCCGAAACTCGGCAGGAAAACGAAATGGTGAAACGAATGACATCAAAAAGACCTCTGGAACTACTAAATAGAATAGGGATGCTTGATGAAAACGTATTCATGGCACACTGTGTATGGCTTGAAAACGGAGAAATCAACTTAATAAAGGAGAAAAACGCTAAGGTAATACTCATTCCTCAGAGCAACATGAAGCTGGCAAGCGGACTGTCAAGGTCTGATCTTATGCTTGAAGCGGGTGTTGATCTACTCATAGGAACAGACGGAGCAGCCAGTAATAACAACCTTGACATCATAGAGGAAATAAGAACACTATCTCTCATAGGAAAAATAAGAAGACTCAATCCTACGGCTTTTAACTCGATTGAAACAGTAAACATAGGCTTCTCGTCCCACTTCTTCTTCGATGGAACAGATAACTTATCAGAAGGAAATCTTGCAGATGTGGTGTTGTGGGACCTGAATTCACCGGAGACAATTCCCATGTACAATCCATACTCAAACATAGCATACTCCATGAACTCAAAAAATGCTAAAACGGTTATAATAAATGGAAAAATAGTATTGAAAAACGGCGAATTCGTTACGGTTGACGAAGAAGAGGTAAAATGCAGAGCAAGAGAATATTCGCGAAGGCTGGGAAGTCAACTGTAAGCGGAGAAGCCTACGCCAAAGTAAATCTCTTTCTTCATGTACTTAGCAAAAGAACGGACGGGTACCATAACATCGCATCCCTCATGAAAAAGATAAACCTATACGATAGGATAAGCATAACTACCAATGGTAAACAAGGAATTACAATACACACCAACGTTCCCGAACTAAATAATAAAAACAACCTTGCCTTTAAAGCGGCCGAAGCTTTTCTAAACGCAACAAATATTGGTACAGGTATAGATATAACGATAGAAAAAAAAATACCAATGGGAGCTGGCCTTGGTGGGGGCTCTTCAGATGCAGCAGCAGTTTTGAACATACTTAATAACATAACAGGCAATCCTCTAGAGGAAAACACTCTCTTGAACATAGCCTCCCATATAGGTTCAGACATACCTTTCTTTGTCCAACACCATACAGCGGCCCTCGTTGAAGGAAAGGGTGATAAGATTACAAAAGTGAACTGCAATCTAGACAACATGAAAGTATTAATAGCCATACCTCCACTTTGTATAGATACCGGATACGTATACTCAAAATTGAGGTTGACAAGTTACGACAATCAAACTAGAATATCGTATGTTGAGCTGTTAAAAGAGTGTAATCTTAAGAAGATTGAAAGTTATTGCTGGAATGATCTTGAGAAGGTGGTTTTAAAGGAATTTTCAGGCGTGGCGAAGCTCAAGGATTTTCTCAAAAGTTTTTTCCCTTATACTATAATGTCAGGCAGCGGTTCATGTGTTTTCTCTATTGTAAATAGGAACGAAGAGGGGGTGATCAGAAGAGAGGTAGAAAAAACACTTGGAAAGTGGGGGGTATTTTTTAAAACTGTAGACTTTATCTAAAAAAGGAAGGTAGAACCTATGGAAATTACAGAGGTCAGAGTCAATCCCATTGAAGGGGATGAAAAACTTAAGGCTTTTGCCACGGTTATTTTTGACAACGAGTTTGTTGTCAGGGACCTCAAGATCATCAATGGCCAGAAGGGGTTGTTTGTAGCGATGCCCAGCAGAAAGATGAAAGACGGCAGCTTCAAAGATGTGGCTCATCCTCTCAACAACACTATGAGGCAAAAGTTGGAATCCGCTGTGTTGAACGAGTACGAGAAAGTGAAAGCCAGTCAGTAGAATTGGTGAGGGTTACAGCTTTGTCTGTAACCCACAACGGTGGGGTGTAGCCAAGGGGTAAGGCAGGGGACTTTGGATCCCCGATCGGTGGTTCGAATCCACCCACCCCAGCCATTTTGTTTTGCGTAGGAGTAATAATGGTGGACTTAAAACTAATAAGCGGCACATCCAACAGGGCTTTAGCTCTTGAGATAAGTGAGTACCTGAGAAAACCCTTGGCAGACTGTGAAATATCAAGATTCAGCGACGGCGAAATATACGTACAAATAAACGAAAGTGTGCGCGGTTCAGACGTGTTCGTCATACAGTCACTCTCTGATCCCGTAAACGACAACATCATGGAACTCTTGGTTGTGCTTGACGCACTCAAAAGATCCAGTGTAAATGTTATCAACGTTGTTCTCCCTTATTACGCCTACGCCAGACAGGATAGAAAAGTCCAGCCAAGAGCACCTATATCCGCAAAGCTCCTAGCAGATCTGATAACTGTTGCCGGAGCAGACAGAATAATGTCAATGGACCTGCACGCAGGACAAATTCAGGGATTCTTTGACATACCCTTTGATCATCTGTACGCAGCACCGATAATGCTGGAGTACATAAAGAATCTGAGGTTCGACAGCAAAAATATAGTTATAGTCTCACCAGACGCCGGAGGGGTTGAAAGGGCAAGATACTACGCCAAGAACCTGGGGTGTACAGTGGCGTTTGTGGATAAAAGAAGACCAAAACCAAACGTGAGTCAGATAATGCACATAGTAGGTGAAATAAAAGACAAAATAGCTATAATAGTGGACGACCTCGTGGATACCGCGGGGACACTGGTAAACGCAGCGGAAGCACTGAAAGAACAGGGGGCAACAGAGGTGTATGGTTTCTGTACACACCCAGTACTAAGCGGTCCTGCAATAGAAAGGATAGAAAACTCATGCCTAAAGGAATTGATCGTCACAAACACTATAACTTTCAATAGAGGCAACACAAACAAGATAAAGGTGTTGTCAGTGGGAAACATAATAGGGGAAGCCATAAGAAGAATATACCACGGAGAATCCGTGAGTGCTCTATTTGATTAAAATCAAATACAAACTGAGGTGAACAAAAGATGTTGTCTATTGAAGCTAAGGTAAGAAAAGCAGGTAAGTCGGAGGCAAAAAAACTCAGAAGAGAGGGTAGCATACCCGCAGTTGTTTATGGATACGAGTTTGAGAATATAAACATAGAAGTAAATAAACACAAACTCATGTCCATACTCAGGAAAAGCAGAAGAAACGACAGATTCACCCTGAACATTGAAGGTGAGGAAGAACCCATAAATGTGTTTATCAAACATGTACAGAAGGACCCTGTCACTGATGAGATAATTCATATAGACTTCTACAAGCTTACCCCCAACAAAATGGTCAGCGTAGAAGTTCCTATAGCAATAAAAGGTGAAGCCAAGGGTGTAAAACTCGGCGGAGATCTCTATCAGGCAAGAAAAAGGGTTAAAGTACTTGCTCTACCGGAATATATTCCAAACGAAATAACGGTTGATGTGAGCGAGCTGGACATAGGAGATGTAATACACGTATTTGACCTAAAACTACCTGAGCACGTCAAAATAGACAGCAGCAGGAACTTTACAGTGGTAGCTGTGGTGGGTAAAACAAAACAAGAAGAAATCTCTGAAGAAGAGGAAGAAGAAACCATTCCCGAAGAATAGAATGTGTACGCATATCTCATAGCAGGTTTGGGTAATGTGGGGGAAATTTACTCCCTCACACCCCACAACATAGGCTTCATGACGGTGGAGTGTATAGCGTCGCGTTTTGGAACCTCTTTTTTGAAAAAGCACCTTTTTAACGGCTTTATAGCAACAATAGTCTACAATTCCACCAAGGTATATCTACTCAAGCCGGCAATGTTCATGAACAACAGCGGTATCCCTGTGGGGAAAGCAGCAAGATACTATAACATACCTCCTAAAAGAATAATAGTTGTGCATGATGACATAGATATGCCCCTTGGCAGAATAAAAATAAAATATGATTCCTCAAGCGGCGGGCACAAAGGAGTGGAATCTGTCATAAATACCCTAAAAACTAAACAATTCACAAGGGTTAAAATAGGTGTAGGTAGAGAAAACCCTCCAGAGAAATACGTATTAACCCCTTTCAAGGAAGAAAACCTACCTCCTGTTGAAAAAGTCGTAAATATAGCGGCAGATGCATGCCTTTACATAATATCCAACGGCATTTCAAAAGCCATGAGCAAATACAACAGAAAAGAACTTGCTCTTGAAACATAATACATTTATAATTATTCATGATTGAATTCTACGAGAGGTGATACCATGAACAATGGAGTTACAATAAAAAAGATACTCCTGCCTACGGATCTATCAGAGAATGCAGAACATGCCCTCAGATATGCCAACGAGTTCTCAAAGATTTTCGACGCCAAGCTCTACATACTGCACGTCATAACAGACATACAAGCCGCTGTAGGATATATACCAGGGTTCGCCTTGGAAGATGTTAAGTCTTCTTTGAGAGAATATTTCCTGAAAGAAATAACCCATCTACGAAACAAATATCTTGTAAAAGAAGATGCTGAGGTACTGATACGCTATGGAAATGTACCAAGGGAGATAGTTGAGTGTGCCAGAGAGAAAGACGTAGATCTAATAATAATGGGAGCCCATGGCCTGAGTGGCATAGAAAAATTCATTTTTGGTAGCGTCACGGAAAGGGTTCTTGGTTTGTCAACCAAACCAGTGCTCGCAATAAAAATACCAAAGGAGAAGGCCTAAGCCTTCCCTTCTTCTTTTGATTCCTCTATCACCCTTTGAGCTATTTGGGATGGTACCTCCTCGTAGCTATCAAATTCTTTTTTGAAGTACCCCCTGCCACCTGTCAAAGACCTAAGCGTAGGAGCATACTCGAGCACTTCCATCTCAGGAATAAGTGCCCGAATCACCTTAAATTTCTTCTTACCTTCAACCGGCTCTATTCCCAAGACCCTGCCACGTCTTGAGTTTATATCTCCCATAACGTCACCAACACTACTCTCCGGCACATAGATCTCCATCCTCAAAATAGGCTCCAACAACACGGGCTTACACTTAACCACACCCTCTTTAAATGCTATTGAACCGGCCATCTGGAAAGAAAAATCGCTGGAATCAACAGGGTGATGTACCCCATCAACAAGCTTTATCTTAATATCCGTCATAGGATAACCAGCAAGTATTCCCTTTTCCATAGCCATTTTTATACCCTTTTCAACTGAGGGAATAAACTGCTTGGGTATTGCTCCTCCAACTATCATGTCAACAAACTCAAATCCTTCCCCTCTGGGCAACGGCTCTATCTCTATAACGCAATCTCCAAATTGACCATGACCACCTGTCTGCTTCTTGTATCTACCGTGAGATTTGGTTCTGCCTTTTATTGTCTCCCTGTATGCAACCTTCGGGAGCTTTAGTTCCACTTCGACACCAAACTTCTTCTTCAGTTTCGAAGCGACCACCTCAAGATGGGTCTTTCCCATCCCCGTTAATATAAACTCCTTGGTATCGTTGTTTCTATCAAAACTCAAACTCGGATCGGATTCCATTATCTTAGATATAGCAGCCCCAATCTTTTCCTCATTCTCCTTCGAGGTACCATAAAGGGCATAAGACAAAAACGGCAACGGCATCTTCGGGAAATCAAGTTTAACGGCAGAACCCTTGTCAGACATAGTATCCCCAGTTTGAGTTACCTTTAGCTTAGCAACTCCAAATATATCCCCTGCTTCAGCCTTCTCTATCTTTTCAAGGTTTCTACCCTGAAGCCTCTGAAGAGTACCAAACCTTTCCTCTTGTTCCTTATTCACATTATAATACACTGCGTCCGATTCAAACGCTCCAGAATATACTCTCATCAAAGATAGCCTGCCCATTTGGGGATCATTATACGTCTTAAATACCAAAGCTACATTTCCGTCGTACTCCTCCTTAGGAGGAGGCAACAACTTCACTATAGAATCAAGCAAAACAGAGGTTCCAATACCGTGGAGCGCCGACCCAACAAGTACTGGAAATATTTTAGCGTCTGCTATAGCCTGAGATAGAGTCTCATTCACCATTGTTTCATCAAGTTCCTCCCCTTCAAGGTACTTTTCCATCAGCTCATCATTGTATGTAGATATTTCCTCTATAAGAGCCATGTTTAATTCTTCAACCCTATCCTCAAGCTCTCTAGGAACCTCGACAGCCCTCCCACTAAGATCAATCCCTTTCTTGTGCAACACATCAATAAACCCTTTTATATTTCCACTATCAACCATAGGTATATACGTTAGGAAAGCTTTAGCAGTCACATTTTCCCTGATACTATCAAAAGCTGCATATACATCAGCATCTTCCTTGTCAATACCATTTATGAAAAACAGCACGGGTTTGGGATATCTTTGAAGCTCATCAAATAGCCTCTCGGTCTGATCCTTTGAACCCTCCTTGGCATCAACAAGCATAATACCAGCATCAGCAACCCTTATCCCACATATAGTATCAGCTATAAAATTGTGATAACCTGGTGTGTCTATAAAATACACAAGATACTTCTTCCAGTCCGTGTATGCTAAAGAAAGCTGGAGGGAAACATTTCTGTCTATCTCTTCCGAATCAAAATCAGATACAGTATTTCCCCGTTCCACACTTCCTTTTCTCGTCGTTTTCTTCGTAACAAACAAAACATCCTCAAGAAGCGTTGTCTTACCACATCCACCTGAACCACATATACAAACAACCCTTTTTCTATCAATGCTATAAGCCATTAAACCAACCCCTCCTTTGCTAGTATTCTACCCCACAAGGGACACACTTTGTCCCTGTAATATTGACATCCCTCACAATAATTGGCATAATTCCCGCTCGCCCTTAATGATCTGAGATTTTTGCTAACCTCAATGTACTCACCTATTATATTTTCCTCTGAAAGAACAAGATTCATCCATTCCTCTATCCACTCCTTGTACTCTGGATGATTCACGCTGTTACTCTTCAGTATGGAATCCTGAAGGTTATAACCTATTATCTTCTCTGTAACATCAACCATTACACTGCGCTCAACAAAATGCCCCTTATTAGCCGAGAGCATATATACCCCCGGAGCTATTTCTCTTACATCCGCCTCAAACACCTCATAGTAACCTACAATAAGATGCCTAGCACTCCCATCAAAATCCTTATGTATACCCCTGAAGAGTATATCTATCCTATCATAGTGCTTTTTCTCCACAAGTCTCTGCATTTCTTCAAAGTAAAATACATAATCAAGGCTACCATCAACATTTAAACCCTCAAGGTATGGGCCATTTTCGTAATCACCCTTCTTGTTCGGATTTATCTGAAGTATATCTCTCAGGATAAACCTGTTGGAATCAAAGAGCTTACAGCAGTCCGGCATACCCAGAAGGGTAAAAAATGGAACGGATACACTAAGTGTTTCCATTTTCTTATGCCTCCTTGTAATTTATAGGTACGTTCTAAGGTTTCACCTCCCCCAACAGCCTCACAATCGATTATAATTGAAAAGACCCAGCCCATCAA
>VAPK010153006.1_pt1 | contig 10227 bp, 11 predicted proteins | sample 3395031 | NCBI WGS metagenome assembly VAPK01 (sample SAMN08290443, study PRJNA428436) | hydrothermal vent metagenome | isolation source: Deep-sea hydrothermal vent chimney 1 | place: Pacific Ocean: Juan De Fuca Ridge
GGCATTGGTGTTTCCGAATTTATTTCTGGAAAACTACTAACATCCGATATTAGTGCTAAAACTTTTATTCCTCTACTATTTTCGTTTCGTTTTGTTGTCTTAATTGGTGACTTATTAGCTTGGCTAATTTCATTGCTTCTAGGCAACAAAAAATTACGCTTTTAAAACATAGCGTACTGCTTCAGTGACTTTCTGTACATCTTGTTCTGTAAGATTAAGCCCAGAAGGGAGATTTATCCCATATTGACTGATAGCGTAACTAACTAGATTGCGATGTTTAGCCATCATTGCTGACGATGTCTTCTGATAGGCCTCTAAACTACTTAAGGGACTAAAAAATGGGCGGCTATCAATTCCAAAGTCCTGTAATTTATCTATCAATGTAAACTTATCCATATTAAATCCTTCGTTAATTAGTAACGTCACCATCCAATAGCTATTTCGACCGTTTGTTATTTCACTATTCAACCTAATGCCTGGTATATTATTAAGCTGCGCATTATACCAAGAAAATATTTGCCTTTTTTTAGCAATCAATTCTTCTGCACGTTCAACCTGCGCTAAGCCTAAAGCCGCTTGCAAGCTACTCATTCTATATTTATAAGCAACCTCAGTATTATTAAATAACTTATCCCCCGGCGAACGACCATGGTCACGTAAAAACAATACTCTATTATAAATATTCTCATTATTAGTAACCAACATTCCACCTTCACCGGTGGTCATTGTTTTAGAACCGTGAAAGCTAAAAACACCAGTAGTACCAAAAGCACCAGCTTTTTTACCGTGCAATATAGATCCAAAAGCTTCGGCAGCATCCTCAATTATCGCAATGTTATTTTTTTTTGCAATCCTTGCAATTGCTTGCATATCCGGTATATTGCCATATAAATCAACTGGAATAACCACTTTCGTTTTTGTTGTAATCGCTAATTCAAATGCGTCAGTTGAAAGACACCAATTTTGTCTATCAATATCAACAAAAACAGGTGTTGCACCAACATAACTAATGGGAGCGGCTGAAGCTATCCAAGTGACGTCAGGTACAATTACCTCATCGCCTTCGCCAATGCCTAAAGCTAATAAAGAAAGATGAATTGCCGAAGTACAGGAAGGCAATGAAACTGCGTATTTCGCTCCAATATATTCTGCAAATGCTTTTTCAAAGCGATGATGATACATATTGGCATTTTCATACCATGCATTACTAACAGCGTCAGATACATAGCTGATCTCTTTTTCAGTAATAGAAGGACCCGAAACGGGAATTATTTTCATCAACTAATCGCTAATACATTTTAAATAGCCATCAGGTGCTACCGTAATTTGTAATTTCTGTTGCATTTGTTTATCAATTATAAAACGCTGATTAGTTTTTAGAAATTCGTGTACTGCAGTTTTGGGATTGTTTCCTACACCCCAAGAGCGACTGGAAAACATATCAGCAGGCATGTCTTCAATTATGGTATCAAACACTACTAGATAACTCCCAGTTGAAACAAGCGGAGCATAGGCTTCCAGTTCTGCCAATACATGCTCGTGAGTGTGATTAGAATCGAGACAAACTATGATCCGCTTATAACCCGAAGCGAATTCTTCAACCTGCTTGATTATATCTGAATCTATACTGGAACCCTCTATCATCTGGATACGAGAAGCCATAGGATGGGCTTCTATCTCACTGCGATTGTGGGAACGAATGTCAATATCGATACCCAGCACCTTGCGTTTAGATGCCTTAGGTTCAAATTCAGTATTCGATTCAATGGCCTCCGTCATATCTAGCAACGCCAGCATTGACGCGCTGAAAACCAGCGAACCACCGTGTGCGATACCGGTTTCAATTATTAGATCTGGTTTGATTTTCCAGATTAATTCTTGCATGGCAACCATATCTTGTGGGTACTGAATAATAGGGCGACCTAACCAGCTAAAATTGTATGTGTATCTTCCAGTAATACCAACAGATAACATCCAATCTAATGATTTCTTAGGTAGCTCTGATACCTCACCAAGCCGACGTATGTTTTCTTTTACTTCTTTAGCATATTGCGCAATCATATTCATAATCGTATCATCGTAATCAATAATTAATTAGTAGCTTTAGAAACTTTATCGATACGGCCACCAATCTGCGCACCAATATATAGATTCTTATAATAATTTTCAGGAAATCCTGCGTTGCGCATAGCATGTGCAGTTTGATCTATATCATACTCAACACGTTGCAAATGTATATTATTGCCATTCAACACTGCAAATGCTGCTCTTGGATCCCCATCTCGAGGCTGACCTACTGAGCCTGGGTTACAATATTTTTGTGCGCCAAATTCCAATAGAACTTGAACGTGAGTATGACCGGTAAGAAAATTTTTCGAATTTATTGGTAAATGACGCCGAGACACTTTATACAAATATTGATCCGTTGGATTTTGCCAACCACCATGGGCAAAATAATTACTACTTTCTATCAAACTTGTAAGCGATCTAGATAACCATTCAACCTGGACATCCGAGACGATATTGCGCTGATAAGTTATTATCTCGGAAACCATCTTAGAACGGGTGCAGGTAGTACCGTTGACTAAATAACTATCATGATTTCCCATAATGTTAACTGTATCATATGCTTTCAACAGGTCTATACATTCACCTGGCTGTGCATAATAACCAACAACATCTCCGAGAGATATAAACCTGTTACATCCAACTGATGTGGCTTCCCTTAAAACTGCCTTTAAAGCAGGCAAATTACCGTGAACATCTGATATAACAGCAATCATTTCAAAAAATAATCCTCGGCATAGCGCCATGCCTTGCCAGGTAAAATTGTTGGTTCAGATGGCTTAACTTTATTAATGTAGAAATCTAATGCCATTTGCGACTCGTTATAACCAAAACCCATACGTAATGAAGTACTACTTGATAGTCTTGGATTTATTTCTAGAAGGTAAGGATAACCGTCATCTATACGAAACTGATAATTTGTAGGTCCGATTGGCTTGAAATAAACAACCAGTTTTTGGAAAACTTCAACAATTATCGAACTTTCAACTACTTCGGCATATTGGGTATTACCAGCAGCAGAAAGTTGTCGACGAAATATAATGGGTGAGATAGATTCTCCATCTCCAAATCCGAATGCACCAACGGTGTACTCTTCGCTATCAGCTCCAACAATTTTTTGTATCATAAAATTGTCAGTTAACTTTTTATGCCAATATTGAAAATCATTCTCGTCATCCAATTTAACGATCCCGCGAGAGCCATTCCCCTGACGAGGTTTCAGTAAAAAGGGAGGTGTGCCTAGTGTAGCTAGGCACTCGTGCCAATCATGGCTTAATGTAGATGGTATGGAGGTAAGGCCGATGTTTGATAGCTCCAACCCCAATAGCCATTTGTCTTGAGATAAATCGATAAGGCGTTTAGAATTAATGCCTAGCACAGCCCCTGTGCCACTCAACTTGTTTCTATTTAGGTTTAGAAAAAAGAGGTCAATCTCGAGGCCTGGTAAAACCAAGTTAATTGCCTCAGACGCAAGCACATTACACCAAAATCTCAAGTATTCAGGATCTTCCTCTGCAACTTCCGGCTTAGAGTAAAATGCATCACAGAGATATTTACCCATTGAGTCGGGATTACGATCGATTCCCACCACACGGACTTTTTGATGGCATTGTCTAAGGCACTTAATAATCCCTTGCCCGATTATAGCACCGACGCCAGTCACTAGAACAACTAGTGATTGTTGACACGAGTTCTGCTCGCTCACGCTACATCCAATGACCCAAATGCTGGCCAGGTTTGCTGATCATGTATGCTCAAAATACCATCCCAAATAGAAATCTTCGGAGATTGATCGAGCAAATGGAATGTATGCGCACTATCTGGAAAATTGATAGGTCTAAAAGGCGCTTTATTTTCAGAATCTATCACGCGGCCTCCAGCATCAAAAATTTTATAGGCCATATTGGCTATTTGCTGATATGTGAAAGACTCTGGATGCGTTGCATTTAGAATCCCTGACTCCGAAGAAAGTCCGGCTGCAAACATCATATTAGCGGCATCTTCGACATGCAAGAGATTTCGAACACCATCGGATCTCGGCATATTGATGTCTAAACCTCTAGCAGCATAAGCAATGATTCTTCCAAACCAAGGTTGATGTCGAATTGAAATGCCTTCGGTATCGTATATTTGCGAAAAACGCAGACTGCAAAACCGCCCGTCCAACCTTCTCATTCCCCATTCGAGAAAGTCTTCCCCCTGCCGCTTTGAGAAGCCATATGAGCTAATGTTAGCTGGGTCTGATTCTTCTGCAGAGGATACAGACCCAGCGTAAATGATAACTTCAGTATGAAGATGTTTTGCTAGCTCAAGCACCCATGAACAACCAGCAGCATTAACTTGGTAGTTGTCTCTTATGTCTTCCCAGCTATCACCCTCAAAACTTGCGGCACAGTGAAACACAACATTTGCATAAATATTTTCAGGTAGCCCGCCCAAAAAACCATCGCGTAAATCAAAATATATGTCTGCTGCTGGAGAACGTCCAGCAGTTAGAACATCAATCCCTTTTGTGCTTAGAGCTTTTACCAACTGAGCACCAAGCATCGAATTCGCACCTATAACCAAAGCTGATTTCATTTTGTTTCTACTTCCATCAGTAGCCCCACGCATAAATCAGGGAAGTCGACACCTACTCTCAACATTGCTTGCAAGTTCGCTTCAAAGTCTGTAAGTGTTCTTAGTACAGCCAAGGGTAGAGGCTTTAAGTAGATCCCCTCCTCATGCATTACTTGGTAGCCATTATCAATCAACAATTTTCTCAAAGTATCGAGACAGAACTGACGCTTATGCCCCAAAGCCAAATCGTTCGCATTCAAACCGTATATATCATTAATCATTCCCAATTCTAGCCCCAAGCGCCTGTTTAATGATTTTGCATTAGGTACGGCAACAAAAATTCTCCCACTTGGTTTAAGAAATTTCTTGTATTTAGATAGTAATAGACTCGGATCTTCTACGTGTTCAAGAATAAAACCCATAATAATTATGTCAAATAGTTCACCAGTATCGAATTCTTCGAAATAGTCGTGAATCACTGTTGCAGAAAATTTAGGCTGGTTACCTTTAAATAGATCGATAACAACCTGAGAGCCTTCAACTATTACGTGCTTATCACATGCAGCATTGAAGATATTTGCAGTAAAACCATGACCTAACCCAAGCTCAAGCAAGGTATTACAGTGACCAAAACGATCAATGATTCTCTTGGGATACCAGTGAAGAATCAAATCATTTTCTATGGCTGTTGCACCACTAGGTGCATACTCAGACGTGACGTTATCAAGATCATTCATTATCACTCCTTATGAATTGTTTCCAGTCCACTGACTCGGATTTAAGAACAGATACGCCCTTACGACCACAGTTGGCTATCAAATCAAGCGAAGTGACGTAGGGCGTGAAATCACCATGCTGCTGTGGATATGGAATACTTCGATATTGCATGTATTGAACAGAGATTCCAGCCTGTTCAAATATTTCATGTTCAAGATAATTTTTTGCACCGTGGCCTGTTATATAGACATTTCCGGCTAGAGCTAGGACTATGTCTAGAAGTCTCTTACTGCTTCTACCTTCAATTTCAAGGGCATGTGAATCAACAAAGTGACAAGAATTAGAAATATCGAAATATTCCGCAATTGCTAAAATCGTATTGCGCGAAACATCAGCGAGCGTGATTAACGGTAATGCAAAAACGCGATCAACTAGATCCAGCATTTCATCACGGTATTCTGCATTGAGATAAGCTTGTTTCAAAATATTTCGATGTTTCTGACGCCAATCTTCGCGATTATCCACCTGAGCTTCGTCAATCCTTTGCCCACGATGAAAATCTCTCAAGGGTACGGTAAGCCATTTTACCCCCTGAGCGGTTTTAACCTGAACACGATTATAAAAGCCACGTGATAATTGAACATCGTCATAGTGAACAAACACATCAGCAAGACGAACCTGCTCGAGTAAACCAACCCAAGGGAAATACATTGATTGGGAGACCACTACCCGTCTTTGCATCATTTTTAAAGTTGAGAAATTTTTGACTGAAGAAAATTAAAACCAGAGTCTAGTATGATATAAAGCATCTACATTTTTTTTCCATAATCAGGAAAACTTTGATCTTTATCAGATACAAATAGTATTGGTTCAACCCACTGAATCATAAAGTTGTGATCATTCCAACGAAATCCAGTAGCAAATTCAGACGCGTAATATATTGACATCTGATAAAAAACCTCACTATCATTTTGCAATGTCAAAAAACCATGAGCAAAGCCTTCTGGAATGTACAAAATTTGACAGTTTTCATGCGTTAATTCGACTGCCATCCATTGTTTAAAAGTTGGTGATTTTTTGCGTATATCCACAATCACATCATAAACTGCACCACGTGTACAACGCACTAATTTTGTTTCCTGGTGTGGCGGTAGTTGATAGTGCATACCTCGCAATGTTCCTTTTTTTTTATTGTAAGAGATATTACATTGCACATACTCATCCACTAAGCTATGTGCTTGAAATTCTCGTTTACAGAAAGTCCGTATAAAAAAACCACGTTCATCAGTGTATGGTTCTGGCTTTATAAGATAGGCGCCTTTTAGTCTTAATGGTTCAAAGATCATCTCAAAATTTCTATTTCTGGGACAGATACAACAAGTTGGCAACCCCAGTCACGAGTATATGCTAGTTGCTCTGCAATTTCTTCTCTCAAATTCCAAGGCAGAATTAAGATATAATCTGGCTGAGTTTTATCCAGGCGATCTGGGCCAAAAATTGGAATATGGCTGCCAGGAAGTAACATTCCTTGCTTGTGTGGGCTTCGATCAACAGTGTAGTCGATAAAATCTGTTCCAATTCCACAATAATTAAACAATGTGTTACCTTTTGCAGCGGCACCATAACCAGCGATATTTTTTCCTTGTTGCTTAACATCAACTAGAAAACTTAGAAGACTTCTTTTTGTTTGTTTAACCTTTCCTGAAAAATTCAGATACACATCCAGACCTTTAAGTCCTGCTGATTGCTCTTCATCATGTAACTTGTTGATTCTATCTATAGTAATTTTGCTAATGTCATTACTGTGACAGGCAAATATACGCAATGAGCCACCGTGCGTATTCAGTTGCTCTACATCAAAAATACGAAGTCCATGCTTTGCAAAAACCTGCTCTACAGTGTACAAAGAAAAATATGAAAAATGTTCATGGTAAATTGTGTCAAACTGATTGCATTCGATCAACTTTAGAAGATGCGGGAACTCCATTGTAATAATGCCCTTCTCTGCCAAGGTAATCTTTAAACCGGCAACAAAGTCATTGAGATCAGGGACATGGGCAAGCACATTATTACCAAGAATCACATCACCCTTTTGTTGTAATCGCATGGCTGTTGAAGCACCAAAAAAATCTATTTGTGTGTTAATACCTTTGGAAATAGCTACTTGAGCAACATTTGCGGCTGGTTCTATGCCGAGAACGGGAATTCCATATTGTTTAAAATATTGCAACAAGTAACCATCGTTGCTAGCAATTTCAATTACTTGATGACTTTTATCTAAATCGAACCGTTCGATCATCATATTGATATATTGTTTTGCGTGCGCCAGCCATGATGATGAATATGAAGAAAAATAAGCGTAGTTACTGAATATATTTTCAGGTGTCTCAAATTCTTCTAGCTGAACTAATTTACATTGATCACAAACATACGCATGTAACGGGAAGAACGGTTCCATCTTATCTTTATTTTCTTGTTCAATATAAGCATTAGAAAGTGGTGACATCCCTAAGTCACAGAAGCTATGTTTCAATTGCTCCATGCAAAAACGGCAATTACCAGGCATTACCGTAATTCCTGATTTGTAAATTGATGGATTTGCTTGCGTGTAAACTGATTCATATCTTCATTAGCTGAATACGCTTTATACCAATTGACTGTCATTTCCAAAGCAGTGTTTAAATTAAGATTTGGAGCCCATCCTAACAATGAATGTGCTTTATTGCAGTCAAGCTGAAGCAAGGTTGCTTCATGAGGATGACTAGCTGTATCAGTAATCCACTGCGCCTGATCCCCCCAAATGTCTGATAGCTTATTAACTACAGAGCCAACTGACTCAGTATCGTTATAGCCAGGACCAAAATTCCATGCACCTGAACTCTCCGAGGCTTCCATTAATTTTTCGGTTAGCATAAGGTATCCAGACAATGGTTCAAGCACATGTTGCCATGGTCGAATAGCGTCTGGATTGCGTATAACTGCTTTTTTTCTATCGCTAAATGCTCGGATTAAATCTGGAATTAACCGATCAGTCGCCCAATCTCCTCCTCCAATAACATTTCCTGCACGAACAGTTGCCAAACCCATTCTACGAGTATCTGTACTAAAAAATGAGCTGTGATATGCAGATGTAACCATTTCTGCACATCCTTTACTATTTGAATAAGGGTCATGCCCCCCTAACTTATCGATTTCGCGATATCCCCAAGACCATTCTTCGTTTTCATAACATTTATCGCTGGTAACGATAATAGTTGCAGTAACACTCTTTGTTTTCCGTATTGACTCAAGAAGGTTAACAGTTCCCATGACATTGGTTTCGTATGTGGCAACAGGATTGTCATATGATTCACGCACCAGAGACTGTGCAGCCATATGCATCACAACATCTGGAGCAAATTCTTGTATCGCAACATCCAAGCTTTTGAAATCACGAACATCGGCAATTATGGATTCCATTCCATTTGCAATACCAGCACAAGTAAAAAGATTTGGCTCAGTCGGAGGGTCTAAGGAATATCCGCATACTCTGGCTCCCATCATTTGAAGCCACAACGACAACCAGCTACCTTTAAATCCAGTGTGTCCTGTAAGAAAAACTTTTTTACCCCGCCAAACAGTCTCGTTTACCATGTTTTCCAATCAGCTTTTCCAGTATCCCATAATTGTCGCAATAATCTAAGTTCGTGCAGGGTGTCTACACACTGCCAGAATCCTGTGTGATGGTAAGCCATCATTTGGCCTTCTCGAACGAGGCGCTCACAAGGCTCGCGCTCCCAAACTGTGTCATCACCATCAATGAAATCGATAACTTCAGGCTCTAGTACAAAAAAACCGCCGTTAATCAAGTCATTGTCATAATCCGGTTTTTCAGAAAAAGAACTCACCCGATTCGCATCCGTTAAACGCAAAAGACCATAGCGACTAACAGGCTTAACTGCCGTCACTGTTGCTAATTTGCCGTGAGAACGATGAAATTCGACTAATTTACCGATATCAATACTCGACAACCCATCACCATACGTAAAAATGAATCGCCCTTTTATTTTATCTCTAAGACGAAAAAGCCTACCACCAGTCATGCTTTCATGCCCTGTATCAATTAAACTTATTTTCCAATCTTCCTTGTGATTTTGTTCGATATCAACTGTTCCATTCGCTAGATTAATTTCAAGGTTAGAATGAAGTTCAGAGTAATGAAGAAAATAACGTTTAATAACATCACTTTTATATCCAAGAGCGACAATAAATTCGTTATAGTTATAAGATGCAAAACCATGCATCAAATGCCATAAAAGAGGACGGCCTCCGATTTCAATCATCGGCTTTGGTACAACATTTGTTTCTTCAGAGAGCCGAGTACCAAAGCCGCCAGCTAGTATAATAACTTGCATATCATATGGTTATTAAGCATGTTAAATAAAACTTGTAATTTATGAATGATGTGAAATCACTATCGACTACAATCATTACCATTTTAAAAGGACTTTAAAGAATTGTACAAATATCACCAGTTTTGAAACTTATTGATTCTTGTATACACTCAATACTTGTGCTTATGAGGCACATATCATTTTATACCAATAACGAAAAGGTATAACCATGTCTGAACAGTAAACATGCGAAAGGGTATCTCCAAATATTATCGGGGCAAAAATAAAGACGTATTTGCAATACCCCTTGAATCTTTCGTTATGATACGCTTAATCTAACGCCCACAACCAAGGCAACCCGCTGGACAGAAATCTTCTGTGCTTTTCTTTGTTTTTGAGATGCAACTACATCTATAGTTTTCTGCAATAATTCAGGAAATGAGAGTGCTGATATACTCTGACAATCATACAGTGTCAGAGTATATCATTTTACATTAATAGATGTTACTTA
>VAPK010229716.1_pt1 | contig 10226 bp, 8 predicted proteins | sample 3395031 | NCBI WGS metagenome assembly VAPK01 (sample SAMN08290443, study PRJNA428436) | hydrothermal vent metagenome | isolation source: Deep-sea hydrothermal vent chimney 1 | place: Pacific Ocean: Juan De Fuca Ridge
GCATTCACCGTCGGCAGCAGGGTTGAGGCTGACTCGTAAGCCGCTTGGGCGTCAGGCACCTTGGAAGCAGTGAACTGTCCACCGGACCGGAAGGGAACACCAAGACGTCGGGCGAGACCGGCCATGACATGGATGGCTTGACCCGCTTCGGGAGTGCCAAAGGTTGGCGCACCGGTTGCCATCGACATCGACGAAGCGAACGTGCCAAGAATGACAGGCGCTCCGGGTCGCACCAGCTGGTAGTAGGCCATTCCCGATAGGGCTTCGGCTAGAGCCTGGGCTGCCAAAGCAGCAACCGTTACCGGCGACATTGCTCCGGCCAGGATGAACGGGGACATGATTGAAGCCTGATTGGCTTCGGCGTACACCGTTGCTGCTCCAAGCATGGTGGCGTCCCAGCGCAAGGGCGAAGACGCGTTGATGAGTGAGGTCATCACGGTGCGATCCTGCAGGTCTCCACCGAAGGCAATGCGGGACATCTCCACTGAATCGGCGGCCCGCTCGGGTGCGGTGACCGAACCCATATAGCCCTTGTCGCTGTACTTGATATGAGAATAGACCATGTCCAGGTGACGCTTGTTTACCGGAATGTCCACTGGCTCACAGACCGTGCCACCGGAGTGATGTAGTTGAGGAAGCGAGTAGGTCAGCTTGACGATGTTCTGGAAGTCTTCGAGGGTGGCGTAGCGGCGACCATTGTCCAGGTCCATGGCAAAGGGTGAGCCATAGTTGGGGGCAAACACGGTGGTGTTGTTGCCAATGGTGACGTTTCGTTCGTAGTTGCGGGCGTGTTGCACGTAGGAACGTGGCGCGTTCTCCTGAATAATCTTGCGACACATTCCTTTTGGAAAGTGAACTACATCGCCTCGCACATCAGCGCCAGCGTTCTTCCAAAGTTCCAAGGCAGAGGGGAAGTCCTGAAAGGCAACACCAACTTCTTCCAGGATGGTTTCGGCGTTGGCTTCAATCTGGGCATAGCCAGCCTCGTCCAGCATGTCGACCGGCGGCAGGGTGCGTTCAAGAAACGCCACAGACTTGGCCGAAGAAGTTGCTCTAGCCTCTTGGCGCCCCTTGCGTCCACCGCCCCGTCGACGACGCGGCTGCTTGAGCTCAACACTCTCGGAATTTGGCGGACTAACCCTCTCCTCAAACCCTGAGGACTCTGTTCCTGCTGAAGGCTCTGTAGTCAAACCCAACTCCTACTCTCGTTTGCGGCGGCGTCCGCCTCGCGCTCGGCCACCGCCAACCGCTGCGTTCGGATCACGGAACTCACTGATCCAGGCCGCACAGTTTGCATCGGTCCCCATCAAGACATCCGCAGCCATAACGGCCGTCTTTGCCTCAGCATGCAAGGGATTCATGATGGCCGACGTCATGCCGGCACCGATGGCCATCGACAGGAAGCTGCCGGTGATGTTGTGTCGGTTCGGCAACCCGAAACTGACGTTGGAAGCGCCGCAGGTGGTGTTGACTCCAAGCTCGTCACGAAGGCGGGCAACCAGGGTGAAGACCTGCTGGCCTGCGGTGGCCATGGCGCCAATGGGCATGACCAGCGGGTCAACAACTACGTCACAGGTCGGGATGCCGTGATCATTGGCTCGCTGGATGATGCGCTTGGCTACTTCGAAGCGAACGTTCGGGTCTTCGGAGATTCCGGTGTCATCGTTGGAAACGGCCACTACCGCGGCACCGTGCTTGGCCACAAAGGGCAAGACCCGTTCCATGACTTCTTCTTCGCCGGTTACGGAGTTGACCAGGGGCTTGCCTTCATAGACCGAGATGCCCGCTTCGAGGGCTTCGATGATGGAGGAGTCAATGGACAGTGGCACATCGGTGACCGATTGCACCAGCTTGATGGCTTGAGCCAACAGGGCTGGTTCATCCGCCAGCGGGATGCCAGCATTGATGTCCAACATGTGGGCACCGGCCGCGACCTGGGCCAGGGCGTCGGCCTCAACCCGGCTGAAATCGCCAGCCTTCATTTCAGCGGCTAAGAGCTTGCGGCCAGTTGGGTTGATGCGTTCGCCAATCATGACAAAGGGCCTGTCAAAGCCAATGACGACTTCCTTGGAGGCTGAGCTCAAAACGGTATGGGTCACGGTTTTTGTCATGTCAGGCTGCTTTTCGTCGTTCAGTGATGAGTTCGGTTGCCATGGATGCAGCGATGGCGGCATCGCGGCAGTAGGCATCAGCCCCAATGGCTTCGCCGAACTCTTCGTTGAGGGGCGCTCCCCCGACCAGAACAATGTAGTCATCACGCATGCCGCGCTCGGACAGGGTGTCGATAACGACCTTCATGTAGGGCATGGTGGTGGTGAGCAAGGCTGAAAGACCGAGGATGTCTGGCTTGTGTTTCTCTAGGGCTTCCAGGTACTCATCAACGTCGGTATTGATGCCAAGGTCAAAGACCTCAAACCCGGCGCCTTCCATCATCATGGCCACCAGGTTCTTGCCAATGTCGTGGATATCGCCCTTGACCGTTCCGATCACGACGGTTCCGATTGGTTCGGCCCCGGTTTCTGCTAACAAAGGCCGCAGGATGGCCATACCAGCTTTCATGGAGTTGGCCGAAAGTAGTACCTCTGGCACAAACAAGATGCCGTCACGGAAGTCAATGCCAACAATGCGCATGCCTTCGACTAGGACCTCACCCAGGACCTTGTCTGGCCCCCAACCCCGAGATAAGAACAGGTTGGTTCCTTGGGCGATCTCATCAGCCAATCCATCGTAGAGATCGTCCATCATCTGGGCACGAAGGTCGTCGTCGTTCAGGGCGCTGAGATCAATCTCTTCGTCGTCGAAGTCTTCTTCGGTCTCGGTGTTCACATCATCGGGCATGGCTGACGACCTCCGTTCTACATTGTGGAACAGTACCGTATCACGGAATCCTCTTCTCGTCGATGGCTGTTTTGTGCCTAGTCCGCAAACTCCCGTTGTCGGGCCAGCAACTCACCGGCTCCCCATCTCTGACCTTCCAGTGCTAGCAAGATGGCGGCCAAATTGTCGTCACGGATTCGCTCCAGTTCACGGATGGAGTACTGGCCCGACTGGGCATCAGACTGATCAGCAATGCGGTCAATCAGCTCATCGGTCAGTTCGGGCACGTCGGTGAGTTTGGACCAAGGCCAATTCAGGGCTTCACCAAACTGGGATATGAAGTGACGCATCCCGGCTTCGCCTCCGGCGACTCGATAGGTCTCATACATGCCCATCTGAGCCCAACGAAGACCAAAGCCATAGCGGATGGCGTCATCGATTTCTTCGGTGGTCGCTACCCCATCGTTGACCAGCCACATGGCTTCACGCCAAACCGCTTCCAGCAATCGGTCAGCAATGAAAGCATCGATCTCGACCCGGACATGCAGCGGCTTCATCCCGACTGAGGCATACAAGTCAATGGCCCGTCGGATCGAGGAGTCTGATGTTTTCTCACCACCGACGACTTCAACCAGGGGCAGTAGGTACACGGGGTTAAACGGATGGCCGACAACAAGGCGCTCGGGATGGTCCAGCTCAGCCTGTAGGACCGACGGCTTGAATCCTGATGTCGATGAGGCAATCAATGCCGTGGTAGACGCATGCTCTTCAATCTCGGCCAGGACCGACTGCTTGAGGTCCAGCCGCTCGGGCACGTTCTCCTGGATGAGGTCAGCGTCACGAACGGCTTCTTCGATTGATGCGACAACCGAGAGCGAACCTTGCTTGTTAGTTGGCAGCCGGAGCTTGTCCCAGGAACGGGTGGCGTTGGCATGCACTTCGCCCAGTATCCGCTCAGCCTCGGGTGACGGATCAGAAACAACGACGTCCAGTCCACTCAGCGCGAAGCGCGAAGCCCAGCCGCTGCCAATCACGCCACAACCAATGACTGCTATTTGCTTGATAGTCACTTCTTCAGATCCAGCTTCTCGCGAACCGCTGCCGGTCCGAGCAGGTTGTAATTCATGGCTTCCAGAATGATCACTGCTCGTTTGACCAGGTCTTCGTTCGTTGCCAGCTGCCCTCGTCCGAGGTAGAGGTTGTCTTCTAGCCCGACCCGGACATTGCCACCGGCCAGTGCAGCTGCAGCTACGTAGGGAAGTTGTTGCCGTCCAATGGAGAAGGCCGAGTAGGTCCAGCCATCGGGGATGTTGTTGACGAAGGCCATGAGGGAATTCAGGTCGTTACCTGCACCCCAAGGCACGCCCATGCACAGCTGCACCATGACCGGGTCATCGATCAGGCCTTGCTCGGCCATGGATCGGGCGAACATGAGGTGGCCAAGGTCGAAGAGTTCGAGCTCGGGTCGTACGCCGAGTTCTTGAACCTGGCGGGCCATGCTCATCAAGGTGGAGGGTGAGTTGACCATGATGTAGTCACCTTCACCAAAGTTCATGGTGCCGCAATCCAGGGTACAGATCTCGGGCCTCAGCTCTCGGATGTGTTCCAGCCGTTCGGATGCACCGGCCATGTCCGTGCCGCCAGCATCGACGGGGAATGGTTGCTCGGCGGAGCCAAAGGTCAGGTCGCCGCCCATACCCGCAGTCAGATTGATGATCACATCAACGTCGCCATCCCGGACCCGTTCCACTACTTCCCGGTAGTGCTTCAGCTGTCGCGATGGTTCACCGGTGAGGGGGTCACGCACGTGAATGTGGACGATGGCTGCTCCCGCTTTGGCGACGGCAATGCAGTCGCTGGCGATCTGTTCGGGGGTAACGGGAACCTGGTCCGACTTGTTCACGGTGTTGCCGCTACCGGTTACCGCACAGGTGATGAAGACGCCATCTTCAGTCGTCGTTGGGTTCATGCGGCGACCGTACATGACAACACCTCTGTCTAGAACATTGAGAAGTATTCCTGGTGTTCCCAATCGGTGACTGCGGCATTGAAACGATCAAGCTCGAACCGTTTGATCTTCACCATGTAGTCCACGTATTCGTCACCGAGTGCGTTTCGGTAGAACTGGCTCCGGTCCAGGCTTTCAACTGCATCACTCAGCATGGCTGGCAGTCGAGCGGCGTCATCACTGTAGGGCTCATTGGTTGCCGGCGGAGGCTCAAGCGCCCGTTCAATGCCGTCCAATCCAGACAGGATCTGTGATGCCATGAACAGGTACGGGTTGGCCGCTGGCTCACCCACCCGGTTCTCAATTCGAGAGGCCTGGTCCCCAACTCCGGACAAGATTCGAAGCATGGCACCGCGGTTGTCTCGTCCCCATGAGAGGCGATCCGGGGCCAGAGTATGAGGATTGAATCGCTTGTAACCATTGATGGTTGGGGTGGAGAAAACACAACTGGCAGCGGCATGATCCAACAGGCCGGCCACATAGTGCTGGCCGACGGTTGAGAGCAGCTGGTCGTCGCTGTCGGGAGCAAAGGCATTCTGGCCCGAGTCAACATGGGTCAAGGACTGATGGAGATGCCATCCGTTGGACATCATATTTGGCAAGGCGGGACGGCACATGAAGGTGGCGTGGTAGCCATGGCGGCGACAGATTTGGCGGACTGCGGTTCGAAACAAGGCATAGTCATCGGCTGCCTCCAACGCACCAGTCACACCAAAGGTCAGCTCACACTGGGATGGACCAAACTCGACCTCCATGGAGCGAAGGGGCAGGCCAATGGCAATGATGTGGCGTCGAAGAATGGTATAGATCTCATCCAGCTCATCCAGAACCGAATCAGTCAGATATTGGTGGCCAAGGGTGAGCGGCTTGACTGCTGGCGGTTGGCCAGGGTGACTCACATCGGAGAAGTCTCGGCCATCGGGGTCGTCCAGCTTGAAGATTGACAGTTCGATCTCCAACCCGCACCAGAAGTCATAGCCAGCGTCGTGCAGCTTGCCTACGGCGTTGCGTAGGATCTGGCGACTATCGAACCGGTTGGGTTTGCCATCTGGCCCGACAAGGTCGCACAAGACACCGGCGGTTCCTTCTGCCCATGGCAGGGGGCGGAAGGTTGCCAGGTCGGGCATCATGATGACGTTGGCTGCACCAGAAAACTCATCCAGGCCAAGGCCAGCTCCGGATTGCCAGACCGGGAAGGCGGTTCGGTGGGACGTGTCCTTGAGTAGGAGCGATGAGGGCATGGTGCAACCCTGTTCGACGATCAGGTCCAACTCAGATGCCATGAGGGCCTTGCCCCGCAGCACACCATGCTGATCAGCAAAGCTGAAGCGAATGACCTCGATCTGATGCTCATCGATCTGGGCCTTGACCTCGGCCAGGCTGGTCGTGCGTTGAAGAGACTTTCGCTCGGAGTTCACTCGTTTACCCTAGTCATATGCCAGGCTGAGGGGTAGATGGCGCAACGATCAGATGGCCTAGGGCCCACATTCTCGGCCCTGCTGACCGCAACCTTTGCCACCAATCTGGGCGACGGCCTGCGGCTGGCCGCCCTGCCGATTTTGGCAAAGACACTCACCACCTCCCCCTTGCTGATTAGTGGCGTCACGGCGGCACAGTTCCTGCCCTGGATATTCTTCGCCCCGTTCGGAGGTGTCATCGTTGATCGGTCTGACCGCAGGCGGCTGATCATGATCACCCAGGCTTGGCGTTCGTTGGTGATGGCAGCACTCGCCCTCGCGGTACTCACCGACCTCGTCCAAGTCTGGCAACTCTTTGTCGTTGCCTTCGTGATTACGGTTGGTGAGATCCTGGTTGACCCATCGGTGGTGGCGACTGTGCCCACCATCGTCGAGCCATCAAACCTCGATCGTGCGAACAGTCGCATCACGATGGTCGAAACCGTAACCAACGAGTTTGTAGGAGGGCCGGTTGGTGCCGCCACCTTTACCTTCGTTCCGTGGCTTCCGTTTGTGCTCGATTCGCTCAGCTATCTGGGATCAATCGCTCCATTTAGCCGGCTCCCGACAACACAAGCAATGCCAGTTGTCGAGGAGACGAAACGCTCGATCCGTACGGAAATGGGCGAAGGCTTACGCTGGATCAAGGGACATGCGTTTCTTCGCCCACTTACCCTTGGCATTGCGGTATTTCATCTCGGCACGGCTGGAGCAATCAGCCTGCTCGTCATCTTGGTCGTTGATGTGCTCGAAGCTCCAGCCATCGTCTTTGGCTTCGTATTGAGTGCGGCCGCAGTCGGAGCGACGCTGTCAAGCCTGATGGCCGCCAGTCTGGTCGACCGGTTCTCTCGCCGAGCCGTGATTACCTTGGCGGCAACGGTTACTGGGTTGAGCGTCATCGCCAGTGGGCTGGTATCCAACGAGTGGCAACTCATCGTCGCTTGGGTGTTCAACGGCCTTGGCGGCGGGCTGAGCTTGTCCATCGGGCGAGGCTTCATCCAGCGCCACACTCCAAGCGACCTCCTCGGCCGCACCGCAATCGCCTCGCGAATGCTCACCCGACCTTCCTTCGTCATCGGGTCCTTGTTGGCAGGGATCATCGCCACTTACACGTCGGTCCGCTGGTCATTTGTCGTCGCTGGCCTCTTCCATTTGCTGGGCGCGCTGCTCCTATGGCGCTCATTTGAACACGAGTCAGACTGAAATCTGCCTGAGCTTTACGACCAAGAAGCGGCATCGCGTCGCTCTTGCTCCCACACCACCCAATCGTCCTGCCAGGTGTCGGGCTTTCCAAAAGCATCGATGGCTGGCGGCCCGGTAATGTTGGCTGAGTCTTCTTCGGAGAATCGAAGCGGCGCGTCTTCACCGTTTTCTAAGGCGGCCATGCCCGCTTCGAACATACGCCGGAATTGAACGATGGCTATGTCCAACTTGGAGAGGTGCTCCTTGGTTCGATCAGCGATTGGCCCCAATGACTCGACGACCCACTGGTCATGCACATTGATGTCGTACCCCATGCCGGTGTAGATCTCGGTGGCCTGTTGCACTGGGTCAAAGCCGTAGTTGTTGGACTTGTTGAACTTGGATTTGTAGCCCGGCATTTCCAGGTCAGCCATGCGTTGGTCCCGCATGGTTTCCTTGTCAACCTCATCACCAAAGCTGGTGAAGACTGCATACCAGTAGCTGCTGGTGTCATCGATTGGGACATGCCACTGGGTGATGGCCATCTCTCGACTCATGGGGATAGTGATTGCGTTGGGGAAGACGCAGTTGGTAACGCGGACGTGGAGCTGGTCTTCGCTGAGTTCACGCAAGGTGGTGAGGCGGATGCCGAAGTCGGTCTTATCAGTCTTGATGATTGGCCGGGTGTATTCGCGAAGGAGTTGGGTGATTGGCATGTCCGAAGATGCAGCCTTATCTCGGAACTGCTTGCCGTATTGCTCGTCGGTGTCTTCGTCTTGAAAGAAGCGGTGGAGGAATGAGGCATGGCTGGGATCGATACCGACTTCCATGGCCTGCATCCAATTGCAGTCCAGGTAGCCCTTGAAGGCAAAGGTGTGAGAGTCCGGGGCGGTGAACGCGTCAAGGGAAGGAACCGGTGGTGGATCACCTTCTCCCATATAGGCAAAGACGATGCCGTTACGTTCGACGCAGGGGTAGGCCTTCTGGGAGACGTTGAGGTAGAACTTGGATCCGATTGGTTCGGCTCCTTGTTCGATGCATTGGCCATCGGAGTCAAAGACCCAGCCATGAAAGGTGCAGGTCAGCCCACCATTGTCTAAGCGGCCGAAACAGAGATCGGCACCGCGGTGGGTGCAGTAGCGATCCATCAGGCCGTATTTGCCCTTGTCGTCGCGAAATAGAACGAGGTCTTCACCAAGGAGGGTGACGGCAACAATTGGGCGTTCGTCGTCCAATTCTTCCACCAAGGCGGCTGGCTGCCAGTAGCTGCGAAGCAGGGCCCCACCCGAGGTTTCGGGACCGACACGGGTAAGACGGATATTCTGTTCTTCGGTTACCACGGTGTTTCCTGCTCTTCCAGTTTGCCCGCATTGTGGGCATATGTCTGTATAATGAAACTCTAGTGGGTTGATGGATCTGGCGCCAACGGACGGGCCAGGGAGAGGACTGGTGAGGACTCGATATGTCAACCCCAGTTCAAGCGGTTGAGCGAGCATTCAAGATTCTGGAGTGTTTCGCCTCCAGCTCGGGCCAGCTCACCATTGACGATGTCGCTCAGAGCACGGGCCTGCCTCGTGCCACTACCTATCGGCTGGTTCACACCCTGGAATCGGATGGCTATTTGCTCCGAGGCGGAAAGTTCTTCCGGTTGGGGAAGCAAGTCCTTGGCTTGGGCTTCGCTCGTCTGAGTCGACAAGGGTTCGCTCGCTCGGCCCAGGTGGTGCTGGATCAACTTGCCGCCGAGACTGGCCAGACCGTTGTGCTGGTTGAGTCAACCAGCAGCGAACTTGTCGTCAATGAAGTCGTCATCAGCGCCGTGGCCATGACCAGCAGTGCCCTGTCTGTAGTGGTCGAGATCGGCCAGCAGTTGCGTGCAGCTGACACCGTGCTCGCTATGCCTCTTGAGTCAGCCACGGATAGTCGCGCAACTCATGTCGGCCAACACGGCGCCGAGGGTGCGGTGCAAGCCGTCGCCGTTCCCGTGCTGGGCCAAGATGGTCAACCCATCGCGAGCTTGGCCATCGTCATGCCAGCCGGACGAATGACTGATGCAGAACTCTTGGAAACCTATGGCGACACGCTCCTCGGAGTAGCCGGACAACTTGGCTACTAGTCACGACTCCTGCCAGGTTCAAACTCGAGGCTCCGGCGGTAGTCCCATTTCCCATCGGTCGACGGCGGCCCAGGTGACCTTGTCTGGAAACGTCGACCATTGCCCCAACCACACTCCTGTTGGCGGTCTTGGCGAAGGCAGCTGAGCCCATGGACTCCAACTCGTTGTCGATGAATCGCTCGGAGACGTTGAGTGCGCGTAACACCTCGGCTAACGCAGCCGGGAACCGTGTGCCGACAGACTTGGCTGGAGCCAGCGGCAGCAATACGGGAAGCAAGGTCTGCTCGTATTGCTGAAGAGGGCCAGTTGTGGCTTCCAGAACAAGGCCGTGGCGTACCAGTCTCCGAAGACGTTCAACCCCGAGTTGACTGGCTCAACCAGTGGTTGCTTGACCTTGTCGCGTAGCTTCTTGGTTCCATGAATGGTGAACACGACCCAAGTATTCCAGACCAGACGCGAGTGCGGACGCGCCGAAGCACCCGAAACCCTTTGGATAGTCGGATGGCTTGACGGTTCAGGCTGCCTGGGGTTGGTCGGGTCTCAGTTTCGAGGGATCTGATTTACCAGAACCAGACCTCGCTCCATCAGGCTCGAACTCGTTTCGCCGGTCCCACACCGAAGACACCCACATGCCATGAGCCTGCAACCA
>VAPK010166672.1_pt1 | contig 10225 bp, 9 predicted proteins | sample 3395031 | NCBI WGS metagenome assembly VAPK01 (sample SAMN08290443, study PRJNA428436) | hydrothermal vent metagenome | isolation source: Deep-sea hydrothermal vent chimney 1 | place: Pacific Ocean: Juan De Fuca Ridge
ATTCTAGATCTTCTTGAAATACCAGAGCACTTTGTTCGGGTTTTGGTATTTTAAATGGAAAGACTTTCATTTTACTAAACTAAGTAAATATTATTCAATTACATTAAATATATCCTATTTTAGGATAATATAGTATTAATATTGGATAAGTATCGCCCAGTAAATTAAAACCATACTTGGTAATTTTATTCAAAAATAAATTCTAAAGAATGAGCATAGAATGGAAGGGTGTAATGCCTGCAGTAACAACAAAATTTTCGAATAAAGACGAACTTGATTTACAAATGTTTGAAGTTAATATTAAAGCTCAATTAGAAGCAGGAGTACATGGTATTGTGCTTGGAGGGACCTTAGGGGAAGCAAGTACTTTAACAGATGATGAAAAGCGAATTTTAATAAAAACAACGGTCAAAATTGTTAAGGAACAGGTTCCGGTATTAATGAATATAGCAGAACAATCTACAAAAAGTGCAATTGAAGCAGCACAAAAAGCAGAAATGTATGGTGCTAAAGGTCTGATGATGTTACCTCCAATGCGTTATAAAGCTGGAGATAGAGAGACGGTTGAATATTTTAAAACTGTGGCCAATAATACATCACTACCTATTATGATTTACAATAATCCTGTAGATTATAAAATTGAAGTCACTCTTGATATGTTTGAGGAATTATTAAAGTGTGATAATATAGAAGCAGTAAAAGAATCAACTAGAGATATTTCTAATGTTACCAGAATTATAAATCGTTTTGGAGACCGCTTAAAGATTATGACAGGAGTAGATACAGTAGCTCTTGAGAGTTTATTAATGGGAGCTGAAGGGTGGGTTGCAGGTTTGGTGTGTGCATTTCCAGAAGAAACGGTTGCAATTTATGAATTACAAAAAGCAGGTAGAATTAAAGAAGCAATTAAAATTTACCGTTGGTTTTTACCATTGTTAGAGTTAGATATAAACCCTAAATTAGTACAAAATATAAAACTAGCAGAAGTTGCCACTGGAATAGGTACTGAAAATGTACGAGCCCCACGTTTACCATTATTTGGAGAAGAAAGAAATTACGTTTTAAAAATTATAGAAACCAGTTTAAAAAATAGACCAACATTACCAAACTATAAGAATCTATAAATATGATTACAGGAAAAAATTATATTGGCAATCAATTATCGTCCAAAGGAACGATAACTTACAAAACCTTTAATCCTCAATTAAATATTGAAAACGAATGTGTTTTTACCGAAGCTATTTCAGAAGAAATTAATGAAGCAGTTGAATTAGCCACGATAGCTTTTAAAGAATTTAGAACAATTTCAGGACAGCGAAAGTCAGCATTCTTGAATGCAATTGCAGACGAAATGTTAGCATTAGATGATGAACTTATTAAGCTATATTGTTCTGAAACGGGATTGCCTGAAGGTAGAGCAAAAGGAGAGCGGGGAAGAACGGTTGGTCAATTACGAATGTTTGCAGACTTAGTTAAAAAAGGTTCTTGGGTAGAGGCTACAATTGATACAGAGAATCCAGATAGAGAGCCATTACCAAAACCAGATGTGCGTAAATTATTAGTGCCCTTGGGGCCTGTTGTTGTATTTGGTGCTAGTAATTTTCCGTTGGCATATTCAACAGCCGGAGGTGATACTGCTGCTGCATTAGCGGCTGGCTGTCCAGTAATTGTGAAATCACACCCTATGCATGCTGGTACTGGTGAATTGGTTGCCTCTGCAATAATAAAAGCTGCAAAAAAAACAGGGATGCCAGATGGAGTATTCTCAAATTTAAATAGTTCAGGTATTGAAGTTGGTGTTCAATTAGTTAAGCATCCAAAAGTAAAAGCGGTAGGTTTTACAGGAAGTATTCGAGGAGGCAGAGCTTTATATGATTTAGCTTCTCAGCGTGAGGAACCAATCCCAGTTTTTGCAGAAATGGGGAGTGTCAATCCTGTCATTATATTACCAATAGCTTTAAATAATAGAAGGAATCATTTGGCTAATACATATGCAAAATCAATTACTTTGGGTACAGGGCAGTTTTGTACAAACCCAGGTCTTATATTAGGAATTAAAAGCGCTGAGTTAAATGATTTTATTTCTAGGCTTTCAGAAGAAATTATTGAACTAGAGCCTTCATGTATGTTGCATCCAAACATTATTGGGGCATATGAAAAAAACAAGGATAATACCATTTCACAGTCTGGATTAGAAGTGGTAGCAGATTACGATAAAGATGTGCAAAAAAATTATGCAAGACAAACCATAACTACTGTAGAAGGAAGTACCTTTTTAGATAATACAACTTTACATCAGGAAGTTTTTGGGCCATTTTCTATGGTGGTACAATGTGAAAATGCAAATCAGTTAGAAGAAATTATTTCTAAATTAGAAGGACAATTAACAGGAACATTAATAGCAGATAATAATGAGGCTGAGCATTATAATGGTGTCATTGAAGCGCTAAAAAATAGAGTAGGGCGTATCATTTTTAACGGAGTACCTACAGGTGTAGAAGTGTGTCCAGCTATGTTGCATGGTGGTCCTTATCCAGCATCAACTGACAGTCGTTTTACAGCAGTAGGCATCCATTCTATTAAAAGATGGGTAAGACCGTTTAGTTATCAAGATTGGCCTAATGAATTGTTGCCAGACGAGTTAAAAAATGAAAATCCTTTAGGTATTTCAAGATTAGTAAATAGACAACAAACAAACTCTAAAGTTTAATTATGAATCAGTTTAAAATTTTTCTTGTAGCTTTCATTTTAATATCATTGCTTGCTTGTCAGCAGGAAGAATCAAATGCTGTAAAACTTGAAAAGGTTATCGAAAATTACCAAGATCACGAAGGGTATGACGAGGAAGAATATCCTTTAGGATTATTTACTAAAGAATATTATCAAGCAGAAGCTGAATTTGCAAAATCGAAATTAGAAGAACTGTCAAAAATTAACTCTGACGGATTAAATGAAACAGAACAAATATCCTTAGAACTTTTAAAATTTGTTTTGCAGGATAAAATCGATTTTTATGACTTCGAAAGATATTTAAATCCGTTACTCTCTGATTCTGGTTTTCATAGTAGCTTAAACTATATGGTTCGTCCACTAGCAAATTATAAAGGTGTAAAAAAATACTTAAACAAATTAAACGCATTACCAACTTTTGTAGATCAGAATTTTGTGAATTTGCGTGAAGGCTTAGAAAAAGAAGTTTCACAACCTTTAGTAATTTTTAAAGGGTATAAATCTACATATGATAATCATATAGTGGATAATTATGAAAAAAATTACTTCTATTCACCTTTCAAAAACTTACCAGAAACTTTAACTGATGCTCAAAAAGATTCTATTTTAAATGCAGCAAGATTAGCTATAGAAGAAAAAGTTATTCCTCAGTTTAAACGTATCAAAACATTTTTTGAAACAGAATATTACCCTAAAACAAGAAAAACATTAGGAGTTTCTGTGACTCCTAACGGAAAGGAATACTATCAGAATAGAATAAACTTTTATACAACTAGTACTCAATATACAGCTGATGATATTCATCAAATTGGATTAAAAGAAGTTGCTCGTATCAAGTCTGAAATGGAAAAAATAATTGCTGATTTAGATTTTAAAGGAAGTTTTGAAGATTTCTTTAAGTTTTTAAGAACGGACGAACAATTCTATGCAAAGTCGGGAGAAGAACTTTTGATAATCGCAAGAGATATGGCTAAACGAGCTGATGAACAATTACCTCGATTTTTTAAAACATTGCCTAGAAAGCCTTATGGTGTAGCACCTGTTCCTGATGCTATTGCGCCTAAATATACTACAGGTCGTTATATTGGAACTAAAAAAAACAGTACAGACCCAGGTTATTACTGGGTTAATACGCATAACCTTTCAAGTAGAACGTTATACACAATGCCTTCATTAACAGTTCATGAAGCAGTACCGGGTCATCATTTACAAGGAAGTTTAAATAATGAATTGGGCGATAGTATTCCACAATTTAGAAAAGATATGTATTTGTCAGCTTATGGAGAGGGTTGGGGGTTGTATTGTGAATTTCTTGCTGAAGAAATGGGTATGTACACTACACCTTATGAAAAATTCGGACAGTTTACATATGAAATGTGGCGTGCCTGTAGATTGGTAGTAGATACTGGTATTCATGCTAAAGGTTGGACTCGTGATCAAGTAGTTGATTATATGGCTTCAAATACAGCATTATCGCTCCATGAAATTAATACAGAAACAGACCGATATATTTCATGGCCAGGGCAAGCACTATCTTATAAAATAGGAGAATTGAAGATTCGGGAATTACGTAAAAAAGCAAAGGCAAAATTAGGATCAAAATTTGATATTCGTGAGTTCCATGAAGTAATTTTAGGTCAAGGTACAGTAACACTTTCCATTTTAGAAAAGAGAATCAATAATTATATAGAGAAAGTAAAGAATGCCTCGTAGTATTTTTAAATGTATCGATGCACATACCTGCGGAAACCCTGTTCGTGTAATCGTTGAAGGTAAACCAGAATTGTTGGGCAAGACGATGAGTGAAAAACGCCAACATTTTTTAAAAGAATACGATTGGATTCGAAAAGGGTTAATGTTTGAACCACGAGGACATGATATGATGAGTGGTAGTTTTATTTATCCACCTGACAATCCTGAAAATGATTTTGCTATTTTATTTATAGAAACTTCAGGTTGTTTACCCATGTGTGGTCATGGTACTATTGGTACTATTACAATAGCAATTGAAGAAGGATTAGTAAAGCCAAAAATTCCTGGAAAAATAAGAATGGAAGCTCCTGCTGGTTTAGTTGAAATAGAATACCATCAAATAGGAAACAAAGTAGATTGGGTTAAATTCATTAATGTAAAAAGCTATTTAGCCGCTGAAGGATTAACCGTAGAATGCCCAGAACTCAGAGAAATTACATTTGATGTATCCTATGGAGGAAATTATTATGCTATTGTTGATCCACAAAAAAATTTTTCTGGTATACATAATTTTACTGCTAGTAAAATAATTCAATACTCACAAATAGTTAGAGATCGTATAAATATAAAATATCCAAATTTATTTATACATCCCGAAAATGAAACTATTCGAGATGTAAGCCATATGTTATGGACAGGTAACCCACTTGACCCATCTTCATCAGGTAGAAATGCCGTTTTTTATGGAGATAAAGCAATAGATAGAAGCCCTTGTGGAACAGGCACTTCAGCACGTATGGCACAATTGCATGCAAAAGGGAAATTGAAAAAAGGAGAAAATTTTATTCATGAGAGCTTTATTGGGAGTAAATTTATTGGTCGAGTAGAGGAAGAAACAATATTTAACGGTAAATTAGCTATTATACCCAGTATAAAAGGATGGGCGAAAGTATATGGTTACAATACAATTAGTATTGATAATGAAGATGATCCTTATGCTTATGGTTTTCAGGTAATTTAAAACGTAGCTTTTAGAGAAGATTTTTATGAGTAAAAACATAATTATTATTGGTGGTGGAATCATAGGTTTATGTTCCGCCTATTATCTTCAAAAAGAAGGTCATCAAGTTAAAATTGTTGACCAATCTAATATGGATAGCGGTACATCTTATGTAAATGCTGGTTATTTATCACCAAGTCATATTATTCCGTTGGCGGCTCCGGGAGTTATGAAAAAAGGATTGAAATGGATGTTTGACTCTTCAAGTCCGTTATATATTAAACCCCGATTTGACTTAGATTTTTTAAAATGGGCTTGGGCTTTTAATAAATCATGTAATTCTGAGCAAGTAAAAAAAGCAATTCCAGCTATAAAAGATATTGCTTTATTAAGTCAAGAATTATATGATGAAATTAAAGAAAATGAAAACTTTTCGTTTCATTATAAAAAGAAAGGGTTGTTAATGCTATGTCAAACCGATAAAATGTTAGAAGCTGAAATAAAAACAGCTCAATTAGCTAAAAAAGAAGGTATTGAAGCTAAAGAAATGAGCCTAAATGAATTAAAAAAATTAGAACCAAATGTAAAGATGAATGTTAAAGGGGCGACTTATTATCAATATGATTCTCATACTACCCCCCATGAATTTATGGAAGAAATGAAGACTCATTTAAAAATGGTTGGAGTTGAGTTTTATAAAAATGAAAAGGTAGAAAATTTAGAGATCCAAAAGGGTAAGATAAATGCTATCATAACAAATAAACAAAAGTTTAATGCAGATGAATTTGTTTTAACTGCAGGCGTTTGGAGCAGTTTACTAAGTAAAAAATTAGGATTAAAATTATTACTACAAGCTGGAAAAGGGTATCGTATAGACACTTCACAAAAAACGGAAATTACAATTCCTGCAATTTTTACTGAATCAAAGGCGGCAGTAACACCAATGAATGGGTTTACCCGCTTTGCAGGTACCATGGAAATTGCAGGAATAAATCATACTATAAATAAAGCTCGTGTTGAAGCTATAGCTAAAGCAATTACAAATTATTATCCCGAAATTAAACTTACCAAAGAAGAAAAAGAAAATGCAGCCTGTGGTTTACGACCTCTTTCAGCTGACGGATTACCATATATAGGAAAATCTGGTAAATGTCAAAATTTAACAATTGCAACTGGACATGCAATGATGGGTTGGAGTATGGCAACAGCAACCGGAAAATTAGTTGCAGAGGTTATTTCTGATAAAAAACCATCAATAAAGATGGCTCCATATCACCCCGATAGGAAGTTTTAATTTACAACTTCAGATTTCCTTTAGATTCTGAATGTATATTTGTACATTGATTTATTACTTATTTTTTGAACAGTGCATTATATAAGGGATAATTGCACGTTTTAGAATTTTTTAAGATTTAATTACTTTATTATTTATAACCATTTAAATAAAGAATTATGAACAATACTTTTAAAATAGGAGAAATTGTAGTTTGCGTAAATGCTAAAGGCAAATGGTATAAATTAGGACGTCTCAAAAAAAATGATATATATACAGTTATAGGGTTTAATCCTTTTGATGGAGGATTAATTCTCAATGAAGTAAAATCTAGATGGAGCGGTCACAAAGCATATAGAGCAGATCGTTTTAGAAAAGTAGATTATTCATTTGCTGACAAAATTCTGTCAACAATGAAACCTCAAAAACAAGAAGAGATACAGTTTAAATTTCGAAAATCAGAATTAGAGATTTTAAACTAAATTATTTATAATTTTCTTTCCAACTCTTCTTATTAACCTGAGTTCAATTAACATTTCGTTTACAGTTTGAAGGAATTTTTTGCCTTGAGCAAAAATTTTAATTTTTTTTAGATTATAATTTTTCAATGAAAATTCAAGATAAAAGTTATAGTTGAAATATTTATGCTAATTAGCTCATTATAATATAAAATACAACTAACTGACTATCAGTATATAAAATAAATAATAATTAGAAACTACCCAGAAACCATGAATTTTAAAACTACCTAGTTTCACTATAAAATTTGATAAAATTATTTCTAAATTTGAAATCTGTCTATTTTTAATAAAATAATAAATATGCTTTTTTTAAGTTATAGTTATTATTAATTAAGCTAAATTAAGAATAGGAATAGATTTAGTGTAAAATTTATTTCATTCAAAATTAGACATTTAGCTTTTTTTACAAAAAATAATTACATTTTAAAGGGGAGTTTTTAACAGCAAATTGTTTTATAATAAATTGCTAAAAATTAAGAATTATGAATAATACATTTGAGATCGGAGAAATAGTTGTTTGTGTAAATGCAAAAAGAAGATGGTATAGATTAGGAGGTTTGCAAGAAAATGAAATGTATACAGTAACTGGGTTTAATCCTTATGATGGCGGTTTAATCTTAAAAGAAGCAAAAAGCCCTAAAAGTGGTTACAACGCTTTTGCAGCTAGCCGATTTAGAAAAGTAGACCATAATTTTGCTGAAAATGTATTGGCAGAGTTACAACCACAAGAATATGAAGTTGCAGCAATAAAGAATTATGAATTAAGTTTATTAAACTAAAAATATAAATTACGAATTAATTTAAAAGCCGAGATTAAAATTATTTTAATCTCGGCTTTTTTATGCGTATGTTTTTGTGAAACATGAAATTTGTAGGTACTATTGAATACAGTTACATTTGTAAAATAAAATAATAGAAAATGAGTGTTGAAAAACAATTATATGAACGTAGCGGGTCTAAATGTGAACTATGTAATGCAACAGAGAATTTAGAAATGTACGAGGTGCCTCCTGTTTCAACAGGTGGAGTGGATGGTAGCCTATTAGCATGTACAACATGTATCACTCAAATTGAAAACCCTGAAGCTACAGATGTAAATCACTGGCGTTGTTTAAATGACAGTATGTGGAGTGAATTCAGAGCCGTTCAAGCTATAGCTTGGAGAATGCTTTCTCGTTTGCGCTCTGAGGGTTGGCCACAAGACCTATTAGATATGTTGTTTCTGGATGAAGAGACATTAAAATGGGCTCAAGCTACCTATGAAGGTGTAGACGAAAGTGAAAAAATAACTCATAGAGATGTTAATGGCGTTATTTTAGAAGCTGGTGATAATGTGGTATTGATTAAAGATTTGAAGGTAAAAGGATCTAGTATGGTAGCAAAACAAGGGTCTGCAGTACGTAGAATTACCTTAGATCCTGATAATGCAGAATATATAGAAGGTAAAGTTGATGGACAGCATATTGTTATTATTACAAAATATGTAAAGAAAACAAGTTGATTTAGTGGTTGTCAAAAAGGTATTTTATCTTGTCATTCAGAACCAGCCTGCAGCAGGCAGGCGCAGTGAAGAATCTTAGTTTATTAATAGTTATCATACTATATAAGTTGAGATTCTTCTTTTTCACTCAGAATGACACTTTTTAGACAATACCTTTTTAACCCATTATATCACGTTGCTTTTTAAAAAACGTATCAGATTGTAACTTCAATAAATCGGTTGCTTTTTGTTTTTTATAAGCATAAACTTCTTCATCTTCAGCAACATCATAATATACTTTTTCATTTAAAATAGTATCAGTTGCAAGCAGTGCAGCTCTTTGATTTTTTTGCTGCGTGACCCAAACAGCTAATGCATCTTCTTGTTCTTCATACTTTAAATCATACGCACCTTTAGTTGCCATGACTTTTGCCAATACCGGTGCAGTTTCAATGGCTACAAATAACAAGAAAATAAAAAAGGAAGGAAACCAAGCAAGCTTTCCCAACGCATTAATTCTAGCCATTAAGCCATCAAATCCATCAATAATAGGTTGACTTGTCAATACTTGATTGTCTTGTTTGTTTCGTAATTGAGTCAAGGCAGCTTCTTTTTCTGTCATTTGAGCGTTATTACTCTCTTTCAATTGTTGTAACTCTTGAAGTATAGCATCGTGCTTTTCACGTTTTTCTTTATAAACCGGGCCTTTTCCTAATTTCATTGTTCCGGTAGTTCCTTCTGCTTCTGTGATATACGTACTATATAAATCATTAACTTCTTTTTCTTTATTATCTATACCGCTTTTTAAAGATTGAATCTCTGATTGAATTCGATTAATTTCAGGTGTATATTGTTGCGCTATTTGATGTTGATTCTGTAGCGTCAACTCATTTTTTTGTTCCAGTAATACTTGATTAATTTCTTTTTCAAAGATTTTCATTTCCAAAGGTTTAGAAATTACAATAGCAATGATAATAGCCAATACTATTCTTGGAGATGCTTGTAATAATTCTTTCCAGATAGAATCTCGTTTTCTAATCGTTGAAACTATAAACCTATCTAAATTAAAAATAAGTAAGCCCCAAATTATTCCAAAAGCAATAGCAATATATACGTTATCAAATACAGTATATAGTGCATATGAACCAGAAATAAAAGCCATTATAGCAGTAAAAAAGATGGTTCCGCCAATTCCGGCATATTTTATTTGTTCAGATTTTGGGCAGTCATTCAATAAATCGGGGTCTGCACCAGAGCACATCCAAAAGAAGTCTTTAAGCATTGTAGAGTAGGTTAAATTAGAACTCGTTTAAACTTTTTCTATTCCCTAAAAAATGATTGAAATGTACCCATATTTCGTTACTCTTCTTATACATATCGCTGTTATGTACTACAAAAAGTGCCTTATAGGAATAAATTTTATTTCATTTTCGGTTAAACACAAAAAGTTTAAACGAGTTCTTAATATAACGCTCAAAAACAACTATTTGTTACGTTTAAAATGTGAATTAAGTGTTAAAGTTATAAGG